>Ga0078972_1001925_pt1 | contig 72720 bp, 72 predicted proteins | sample YelNatPaOPGAMG01_FD_67568 | JGI IMG/M metagenome (GOLD analysis project Ga0078972, IMG submission 67568) | Hot spring thermophilic microbial communities from Obsidian Pool, Yellowstone National Park, USA - OP-RAMG-01 (SPADES assembly) (version 2) | ecosystem: Environmental > Aquatic > Thermal... | reverse complement strand
ATTTATACGATTTTGCTGGCGATGAAGGGTGGTGGTTGATAAATGCGAAAAACTATTGTTTATTTAAAAATTTTTTTGTAGGAGGAGATTATCATATGCCAGCATCACCGTTGAATACATTCTTACATATTCCTTTCTTTTATATATTTGGTCCAAGTATCTGGTTAGGTCGGATTATAAGCATCTTTTTCTCTATATTTACATTAATCCTGTTTTTTATATTTGTTGATAAACATTATGGTCTTAATATAGCTATAATTTCTTCCTATATAATAGCAGTAAATGCTATTTTAAATAGACTTACTACATTCGCCTATGTAGAATCTAAGGTTCATTTCTTTATGATATTGGCTTTATATCTATGGTTTTCTGATAAACGCTGGATGAAGAATCTGGCGCTTCTTTCTCTATTCTTTGTAGTAGGTTTTAAACTCAATTCTATATTTTTTGTTATTCCTTTTATATATGCTTTTATATATGATAAATTATCAGAGAAGAAAGATAGAAAAAAAAGATTTAATTATTCTAAAGGGATATCAAAAGATGTCTTAAAATTTATTCTTTTTGTATTTCTAATAGTTATTCTTCCTTTTTGTATTGCCTACCTAATAAAACCGACTGTTTTTTTATTTCTGGTGAAGACACTCTTCAACAGATGTATTTCTGTAGATCTGTTAAGAAACCTATTGAATGCTAATTTGCTTAAAACAGTTATATATAATTTTCAATATACCCCAATTACTATAATTCTATTACTTATAGGGACAATTTTTGTTATTCTTGTAAGGAATAAAAACGGACTTGATAGATTTTTACTCTGTTGGATTTTTGCTGAAGTATGTTTTTATGTTTTCTGGAAAGAGGTGCATACGAGATATATTTTAAATTTGATATTTCCTACTTCTATATTTATAGGTAAGCTCTTTATTTATTTGCTAAATAAAAGTTTGTTCTTAAACAAACGTTTTTTTAATTTATCAAAGCTTTTGGTTATAATATTACTTATAATCATTGGAATTAAAAATATCATAGGCTCCTTTTACTACTTTATGATTTTAAAGCCGGAAAAGTATACAATTGAGGCTTCAAACTATCTTATGCAAATCCAGCAAAAATATAATTATAAAACAATTCTTTGTCCTCCTGCAATAGCCGTCTCTTTGCCTTTTAAGACCTTTTCAATATATTACTATAAAATAACAGATTTTTTACAAAAAGAAAAATTAGAATTCCCGATACTATGTATTTTGGAAAAGGAAAGAGCCAAGACATTTAATAATGATGAGATTTTTCTTTTTAAAATAAAGGTAAAACCATTAAAGATAATAGGAAATTTTTGGTTTTATGAGATCCCTAAAAACAGTCTTTAAATAAAAAAATGTGTGGAATTGTTGGGATAAAGGCAGATATAGAAAACAAAGAGATAATTATTAAGAAGATGATGCATTCTTTAATACAGCGTGGGCCAGATAATCAAGGAATTTATTTAAATAAAGATATTATTTTGGGACATCAGAGACTTAAGATTATCGATTTAAGTGCTAAGGCTGATCAGCCAATGCCTAACGAGGATGGTAAGTTATGTCTAATAAGTAATGGCGAGATATATAATTTTAAAGACCTACGTAAAGAATTGGAATCTTGCAACCATATATTTAAGAGTTATTCTGATAGTGAGGTAATACTACATAGTTATGAAGAATGGGGGATAGATTGTCTTAAAAAATTAAGGGGAATGTTTTCTTTTTGTATCTGGGATTCTATAAAAAAAGAGCTTTTTCTTGCTCGGGATAGATTTGGGATAAAGCCACTTTATTATTATTTTAAAAATGGGATCTTTATATTTTCTTCTGAGGTAAGGGCGATTCTGGCAAGTGGATTGGTTTCTAAAGAATTAAATTTAGAAGGATCAGTAAGTTATCTTAAATACGGTGGATTAAAAGAACCTTTAACTATTTTTAAGGATATACACTCTCTTTTACCTGGACATTTTTTGTTATTGAAAGAAAATGAATTAAAAATTTCTCGTTATTATGATCTTTTAGATATAGATTTAAATTTTCCTGATATAAAACAGAATGATTTATTTAAAGAGATCAATTTTTTACTAAAAGAGACCATAAAACTACATCTTATAAGTGATGTACCAGTGGCAATATTTTTAAGCGGAGGAATTGACTCCAGTAGTTTAGTAAGTTTAGCTTCGGAGTTTTCATCAGTTAAAACTATATCTGTTATTTTTAAAGAAAAGGAATTTACTGAAGAAAATTATTCTAATTTAATAGCAAGAAAATTTAATACCGAGCATAGACAGATAATTATTACCGAAGAAGATCTTTTAAAAGAACTTGATTCTTGTATAAAGGCAATGGATGAGCCTACATTTGATGGTGTAAATACTTATTTTATTTCAAAGATCGCCAGAGAGTTAGGTTTTAAGGTCTGCCTTTCAGGTTTAGGGGGAGATGAAGTTTTTTGCGGTTATAATACATTTAAAAGGATAAATAAAATTTTATTTTTTAATTCGCTTTGGAAAAATTGCCCATCATTTTTAAGGAAATTATTTTTCAACTTATCTAAAACTATTTTTTCTGATAATACATATAATAGGAAATTTTCTGATTTATTAAAAACAGAGTATTTACATCCTTATTTTTGGATGCGTAGACTTTTTACCGAAGATGAAATAATTAGTCTTTTAGGTAAACCTTATCAGTTTTCTTTAAAAAACAGTATTCCTTTAGATAAACTTAAACAATTAGATTATATAAACCAGATTTCATATTTAGAGATTACTAATTATTTAGTAGATATACTCTTAAGGGATACAGATTTTATGAGTATGGCGCATTCTTTAGAGATAAGGGTTCCTTATTTAGACCATAAACTGGTAGAGTTTATTTTAAAAATACCTAAAAGATTTAAAATAGATAGTAAAATACCTAAAATTCTTTTACTTAAAAGTTTGGATAGACCATTACCCCCTCAAATATATCTTAGGCCCAAAAAAGGTTTTGTTTTTCCTTTTGATATCTGGTTAAGAAAAAATTTAAAAAATAAAATTGAAACTACCCTTTTAATTAAAGATAAATTTTTAGATAGTATTTTAAATCCTTTAGCAGTTAAAGAGATCTGGAAGGGTTTTCTTTCTGGTAAAATCTCCTGGCAAAGGCCTTGGGCTTTGTATGTATTAAAGAGATGGTTAAATAATTATTTAAATTAAATAATGAAAATTCTTCATGTTATCCCTGCATTAGCTTACGGCTTTGGAGGCCCTACCCAAGCAGTTTTAGAGATATGTAAAGGATTGGTAAAATATGGAACAGATGTTACTATATTTACTACCAACGCAGATATTAAAAAGAAATTAGATGTCCCTATAAATAAAGAAGTTAATCTGGACGGGATTAAAATATTTTACTTTTCTATAGATTTTTTTCACCGTTATAAATTTTCCTTTGACCTAATTGATGCTATAAAAAAAAAGATAAAAGATTTTGATATAATTCATATCCATTCCTTATTTCAATTTCCCACCTTGATTTCTTCTTATTATGCCAGAAAATTTAATAAGCCTTATATAATTAGACCTTTGGGGCAACTTGATCCTTTTCTTTTAAGAAGACATCGTTTGCGTAAGTTATTTGATTTATATATCTTGGAAAGAAAAAATATAGAATACGCTAATTATTTACACTTTACTACAGAGGAGGAAGAAAAATTAGCCAGAAAAAGCGGTTTGAAATTTTCTTCGTTTGTTTTGCCTTTGGGGATAGATTTAGAAAATTTTAAAAACTTACCTGATTGGGGAGAATTTCGCAAAAAATATCCTGAGACTAAAGATAAAAGAATTATCCTTTTTTTAGGTAGAATCAGTTTTAAAAAAGGTTTAGATATACTTATAGAAGCATTTTATCAATTATGTAAAATAAGAGAGGATATCCATTTAGTTATTGCTGGACCTGATGATGAAGGTTATGGTGCAAAAATAAAAACTCTCGTTAAAAAAAGAAATATCTTAGATAAAGTTACCTTTACCGGAATGCTTTTAGGAAAGGATAAGTTATCTGCTTTTAGGGATAGCGATATCTTTGTGCTTCCTTCTTATAGTGAAAATTTTGGTTTAGCTGTTATAGAGGCAATGGTTTGTGGATTGCCGGTGGTAATTTCAAATAAAGTAAATCTTTATCCTTATATTCAGAATAGGGAAGCAGGAATTGTAGTTGAACCAGAAGAGTTTAGTTTATATAACGGATTAAAGAAAATTTTAGATGACCCAGTGCTCTCTTTAAAATTAAAAGAAAATGCCAGAATGCTAATACGGGAAAAATTTTCTATAGATAGAATTATTCCCCAATTAGTGGATATATATAAAAAATTATGTTAGAAGGAAAACTACCTATATCTTGTATCATTTTAACTTATAATGAAGAAAAAAATATTTTAAAGTGTCTTCAGAGTTTATACAGTTGGATAGGTGAGATAATTATAGTAGATTCCTTTAGTCAAGATAAAACCATAGAGATTGCTAAACAATTTACTGATAAAATTTATCAAAATCCATTTACAACCCATGTAGAACAATGGATTTGGGCTTTTAATAATGTAGAGTTAAATTATGAATGGTGCTTGGCTTTGGATGCGGATCAAGTTGTGTCTTGTGAATTAAAGAAAGAGTTAATAGAATTATTTAAAAATTTACCTGAAGGTATCGATGGTTTTTATATTAAAAGAAGACAGATTTTTAGAGGAAGATGGATTAGATTTGGTGGATATTATCCTAAATATCTTTTAAGACTTTTTAAAATAAAAAAAGTATTCTGTGATGAGAATGAACTTGTGGATAAGCATTTCTATGTAAAAGGTAAAACCGCCAAACTTAAAAATGATCTTATTGAGGAAAATCTAAAAGAAAATGATATCTCTTTTTGGCTAAAAAAACATATAAATTATGTAGAACTTTTAGTAAAAGAAGAGCTTATTTATAAAAAAAATAAAAAAAGGTTAGTAAAGCCATCTTTGTTTGGCAGTCCAGAAGAGAGGATATTTTGGTTAAAAGATATTTATTATCATCTTCCTTTATACATAAGAGCATTTTTATATTTTTTTTATCGTTATATTTTACTATTGGGCTTTCTGGATGGCAAAGAGGGATTCTTATTTCATTTTTTACAAGGCTTATGGTATAGGTTAATTGTAGATATAAAGATAGAAGAGTTAAATAGAGCGAAATATGAATAACTTATTAGATAGAATTATTACTAAATGGTTGATTTTTACTTTTATAGTAATAATTATTTTATCTTTACCATTTTTCTTTGCTAGAGGGATCGGAGTAATGGATGATACGAATTTTTTAATTATTGCAAAATGGATAAAGTACGGATTTAAGCCGTATAATGATTTGGCAGAATTAAAACCTCCCGCAATATATTATACCTTATATATTTTAGATAAATTTTTTGGTGAAGCCTGGTGGGTAAGTAGAGTGTTTATACTTTTAGTAGATGTATTATTTGCTTTACTGTTTGTGTTTTTTTTGAATAAGAGATACGGTGATATTATTGCTTGGTTTTCAGGAATAAATTTATATCTTGCTTTGATGTTATTCGGTGGGTACCGTATTCATACCGAAACCTTCTGTGCATTATTAGGGATGATTGGTTTATTTTTAATAATTAATAAAAAAAACCATAGTAAATATAACTTATTATTTGGAATAATTATAGGATTTGCTTCACTTTATAAACAACCCGCGGTATTTTATCTTATAGCATATATTTTATTTTTGTTGATATTAAGAGAAGATATAAAAAAAACAATCATAAATATATTTTTTGTACTGCTTGGTTTTTCCTTTGTTTGGCTGGTAACTATTTTATTGCTTTATAAATACTCTATGTTGAAAAATTTTATTAAGTATGTAATTATACTACCCTTTATGTATCCCCCAGATCCCAAGCATATTTATGGACTTAAACTATTATTTTTAAGAACACCGCTTCCTTTGATAGTTTTATTTCTAATTTTTCTTATATTAAAAAAAAGAAAAATTAATTATGATTTTTCAAAATTTGAATTACTTTTATTTTTGGTAATTATATTTTCTTATATTCCTATTCTGAAGAGACCCTCTCCGCATTACTATATCTGTTTGTTGTTTGCTTTGATTATATTATGCATAAAGCTATGGGTTAATCTTATATATCCTTATCTGGATAAATATAGGTTTAAAAGTTATTTATTATTTAAATATATATTATTGATTATCCCTTCTTTGCATTTAATCGGCGGTCTTATATATGGCAGTATTTTTTTTATCCGTGAAAACCGTCTTAAATATGATTGTTTATTGGTCAATAGCTTAGGTAGAATAGTGAATACCTATACATCGGAGAATGAGCCTATACTCTGTTTTTCTCACTGTTATACAGGGTCGCGATTCTATTATATCTTAGAACGACGGCCGTTATATCCTTATTCTTGTATGACTTTTATGCCGCAGGAAACCAAAAAAAAATTAGAGGAGTTAATAGAAGTAATAAAATATGGAAAAGTTTCTTTGGTAATTATGGAAGATCTTATTGAAGAAAATGGTTTTACAGTCATACCTAAAGAACAATTTATAAAGGCACTTTCTGAAAAATATAAAAAAGTGGATTTCCCTTTTGATAAAGATTATAGTCGTAATAGGAAGATAGATATTTATATATTGAAAGGTTTAAAGCCAAGAGAAATTAGTCGTTATAAATCAAATATTTTCCCAACCCCCTGTTTTTCTAATAACTATATTTATCATAATTGTAATAATTAATGTTAAGATTATATATAAAAAAAATAAATTATTCATTATTTTTTAAAGTCATGAAGTGGCATCTTAATTATTATCTTTTTAAAAAAGGTTATCCTTTACATGTGGGTGTTTATATAACGCAGCGCTGTAATCTTTGTTGTTTTATGTGTAATATTTGGAAGATAAAAGATCCTGTTACCTATCCGTGGGTTTATCAGAAAAAAATGGTAGATGCATTAGCTGATATAGGATGTGTATACTATTCTATAAGCGGAGGCGAACCCACATTAGTAGAGGATCTTCTTTATAGATTAGATTATATATGCAAAAAGATCGATTATGTGCATTTAGTGACGAATGGTATAAATATAGATAAGAATTTTTGCAAAGAGATAAATAAATCAGGCCTAAGTGAAATATCTATCTCATTGGATGGAAGCAAAGAGTATCATGATTTTTTGAGAAGGAAAGACGGTGCCTTTGAGAAAGCCTATAATGCAATAGAGTTAATACTCACATATGCTCCAAAAGTTACTATTGTAATAAATTCTTTATTAAGTTTTTATAATCTTGAAGGTTTAAAAAAATTAAAGACATATTTAATAAAATTGCCTAAAGTCTATATAAAATATCTACCGTTTTCGGAACATAAGTTGTTTAACAATGCAGGAAACAATATTTTTTTAAATCGTGATATCGACATATCTGAAATGGATAGTTTTTTAGATGAAATAATAAATAACCCACGCATAGTTAATTCGAGAGTTTTTTATATAAAGCAAAACTATATTTTAGAGGGGTGCAAGATTTACTTCCGGAACAGAAATTTTGTTTATACCCTTATTTTTCTTTACAGATAGATCCTTATGGTTTTATTTATCCATGTATGAGCGCTTTGGATTCAAAATCTGCATTGCCCCCGGATGCTAATATAAAAGTCTATTTTAATTCATTATATTATAAGAACCTACAAAAAGAATTAAGATACTGTAAAAAATGCAATGGTTCAATGCTATTATGTTACTATGAACCACGGTTAAATTTTCCTATAGATAAACTTATATATTATAATTTTTTTAGAAAAAGATGAAGTTCAATTTAATGAAAAAGATAGATAAATATCTGGGATTTGTTTTAGGGATGGTTATTTATATATATGGAAGGTTGTTTGGTTTATTTTGTAAAAAGGATAACATAGACCTCAAAAAAATTAAAAAAATAGTAATCTTAAAATGGTTTGGTTTAGGCACAATAATAAAAATGAGTCCGCTGATAGAAGCAATAAGTTTAAATTTCCCTAATACAAAGATCGTATTTTATACGTTCCCAGAAAATTATGAGATTCTTAAGATATTAGATATCTGCCATGAGATAAAGATAGTTAATAATACATCATTTATCAAATTTTTTAAAGATGTTTTATGGTATATTTTTCAAGAAAGGTTGAAAAGCCCAGATTTGGTATTGGATATGGAGTTCTGTTCTAATTTTTCTACCATTTTTTCTTTTCTTACGGGTTCCTCGAAAAGGATAGGATTCGATATCAGAAATTATTTCTGGTATAGAAGACTGTCTAACTTAACTATTATGCTTAATGATTACGATTCTCTAAAAGATATATATTTAGAAATAGGCAGGATGCTGGGGTTAAAAATGGACAGATTTGTTTTTAAAAAAAGAAACATCCAGGCAATAAAAAAAAGACAGATTGATATACTATTAGAGAAATATGGAATTAAACAAAATGATCTTTTAATTGGGATAAATGTAAATGCCAGGGATATATTATTAATTCGCAGATGGCCAGCGGATAGTTTTGTTTATTTGATAGATATATTAAACAAAAATTTTGTTTATGAAAAATGGAAGATAATATTAGTTGGTTCTTCTTCAGAGAGAAGATATATTGAAGATAATATTATAAATAAATTAGAATATAAAGATAATGTTTTTAATCTGGCAGGTATTTTAGATTTAGAATGTCTTTTTGCATTAATAGAAAGATTTAAAATTTTTATTTCTAACGATAGTGGTCCTTTATATATTGCTATGATGCAAAATATTCCTACAGTTTCTTTTTGGGGACCTACTTCACCGGTTTTTAATGTTCCTATTAATGAAAAAATGCACAAATATTTTTATACTGATATTGGGTGTAATTTTTGTTTTGATAGGCACTTATTAAATCCTCAGATAATTTGTAGGGGTAAGGCGTTATGTATGTCTTCTATAAAACCTCAGGAAGTGTCCGATTATATATTAAAAGAGTTAAAGAAATATGGAATTTGAATCAAAGAATATATGTATTATTTTTACTATTTTTCTGTTTTTTATAATTATTCTTTTCCCTGTAGTTATAAGGAGTCAGGTTTGGATAGATGAAATTTTAGATTCTGCAGTTGCGTATAATCTTGCCTTTAAGAACAGATTCTCGCTGGATGTATTAGGAGATATAAAAGGATTAGATAAGGTATTTTTCGTAAGACCACCGATATATTCTTTTATTTTATCTTACCTTTATAAGATATTTGGTTTTAAGCGTATAGTTACTCTTGCTCTATCATTTATACCTATTGTTCTTTGTTTTTGTTTAACTTATTTTATTTCGCAATTACTTTTTAAAAATATAGCTATATCTATATTAAGTTCATTTCTTTTTGGCCTGAGTCCTATCGGGATATATCTGGCAAAGGCAGGTAGAGCCGATGCCTTGGCTCTTTTTTTCTTCAGTTTATCTTTAATTTTATTGCTTATCTTTCAGAATTATAAGGATTATTGGCGAAGAATTATTCTTTTATTTTGTGGATTGTTATTCAGTCTATCCGTTCAGACTTATCAACTCTATTTGATTCTGTTTGGTGGATATATCTATTATTTTCTTTTTGAATTACGCTCTAAATACAAAGATTGGTTTAATGATATGTTTTTATTTTTATTAAGTTTTTTTCTTCCACTCTTTTGGTGGCTGAGTTTTGTTTTGAAAAATTTTAAGACATTTAAAGAACAATTCTTATGGAATTTTTCTATTGCTACTAATTTGAATGAAATAAATAGAATTATTTCTTCGTTATTCTCTTTAAAAATAATATTATCTGATTCCTCCTATTTTATATTGATTTTTATTATCCCAGCGGTTATTTTTGTTATCAGAAATTATTCTGAATATAAAAATATATTTATAGGATTTTTTATTTTACCAATTATAGGTTTGATATTTTTAAATCTCTTGAAAGGTTATTACATACAGATAATTTTACCTACGGGTTTTATGGCAGCAGGTGTTTTTATTTATCGTTTGTATAAATGGTCTGTAAATAAAAAATATCTAAGAGCATCTATCTATCTTTTTGTTTTATTTTATACCCTATATGGATTAGGCATAAGATACTTTATTACTATAAAAGATTGGCAAATAAGAAATCTACCAGATTATGAAGAAGAGATATTTAAAGTTATTCCTACTAGAAGTACTGTATTGGGAAACCCAGAAGATTGGTACGCTGTGACTAATATCGGTTCACAATTATTACTTATTGAATCTATAGAATCCGCCTCTTTCGATTGGGATAAAATTGACTATATAATTCTTCCTTTATATAGGGATATACCTAAAAATTATCCTTATCTTTATGATTTTATTAAGAATAGATGTGAACTGGTAACTACTATTGGGAAAAAAGGTTATACTTATACAGTTTTAGATGAATTTAGTAGATTTTCAGGTTATAAATCAGCTATCTATAAAGTAAAGAATAAATAATGTATATCTTAGGGATAAATGCTTATCATCCCGATTCTTCTGCCTGTATAATTAAGGATGGACAGCTTTTAGCAGCGGTAGAGGAGGAACGTTTTAGACGGATAAAACACTGGGCAGGGTTTCCCTCTGAATCTATCCGGTATTGTTTAAAAGAAGCAGGAGTTGAAATTTCTGATATAGATTATATTGGAATTTCTCGCAATCCTTATATACATATCCATAAAAAATTTGTCTTGGCTTTAAGAAAAAAAATTGATTTTAATTTGATAAAAAAACGTATAGATAATATAACTAAAATTAAAAGTATAAAAAACAAAATAAAGGATGAATTTTCTCCTTCCTTAAAAAAACTAAAGGCAAAGGTATATTTTATAGAGCATCACCAAGCTCATTTAGCTAGTACATTTTTTGTTTCAGATTTTAAAGAATCTGCCCTGCTTTCTTTGGATGCAATGGGTGATTTTGTCAGTACGATGTTTGCTTTGGGCAAAGAAAATAAAATTAAAGTATTAGATAGGATATATTTTCCTAATTCTTTAGGTTATCTTTATACCGCGGGAACACAGTTTTTAGGTTTTTTAAAATTTGGTGATGAATATAAAGTGATGGGGTTAGCAGGTTATGGAAAGCCAGCTTATTTAAAAGATTTTAAAAAAATTATTATATTTAAAAAAAATGGCAAGTTTATTTTAAATCCCGAATATTTTAATTTTTCCTCTAAGGGGCTGGATATGAGCTGGAATGGTACCGAACCTGTCTGCGGGATACTTTATTCTAAAAAATGGGTAGATTTGTTTGGTCCTGCAAGAAAACCAGATGCACCTATTTCCGAGAGAGAAAAAAATATTGCCTCGTCCCTACAGGCAATACTAGAAGAGGCGTATTTTCATATTTTAGAGTATTTATATAAAATAACCAAATTAGATACTCTTTGCTTGGCAGGCGGAGTTGCGCTTAACTGTTCTGCAAATGGCAAAATTTTTAAATTTACTCCTTTTAAGAATATATATACTCAACCTGCTTCTTCTGATGCAGGAACAGCCTTAGGTTGTGCCTATTACATCTATCATCAATTATTAAAGAGACCAAGATGTTTTGTAATGGACCATGCTTACTGGGGGCCTGAATTTAGTGATGATGATATTGAGTTAATTTTAAAAAAATATAATTTGAAATTTATAAAATATAATTATGATGATTTGGTAAAAATTGTAGCTGAGTATATTAAAGAAGGTAAAATTGTTGGTTGGTTTCAGGGGAGAATGGAATGGGGTCCGCGTGCTTTAGGGAATCGGAGCATTTTAGTTGACCCTCGTAGTAAAGAAATGGTTGATAGATTAAATAACTTAATAAAACATAGAGAAAGTTTTAGGCCATTTGCGCCTTCTATATTGGAGAAAGAAACCGATAGATATTTAGGATATAAAATTTCTTCTCCATTTATGCTTTTTGCTTTGCCGGTAAAAAAAGAGAAAATCCCAGAGATAATTGCTACAGTCCATATAGATAATACCATAAGACTACAGACCGTAAATAAACAGACCAATTATCTTTTTTGGAAATTGATTAAAAATTTTTCTGAATTAACTGGAGTACCTGCTTTGCTGAATACCTCTTTTAACGAAAACGAACCGATTGTCTGTAAGCCAGAAGAGGCAATTGAATGTTTTTTAAGAACAGAGATGGATATTTTAGTCCTAGGAAAATATTTAGTAAAAAAATAATAAGATATTCAAAACATTTATCTTATATTTTATTAGAAACTTTTACAGGCTTAATAAAATATGGCTAAAATATTTGTAGGGACTAGTGGTTGGAATTATGAGCATTGGAGAGGGGTATTTTATCCTGTGGATTTACCAAAATCTAAATGGTTTGAGTATTATACTAAATTTTTTAATGCGGTAGAATTAAACGTAACATTCTATCGTAGTATTAAAAAGGAAGTATTTAAAAACTGGTTTAAAAGAAGCCCTAAAGATTTTTATTTTGTAGCAAAGGGGAGCCGTTTTATCACCCATATAAAGAAACTCAAAGATAAAAATGCAATTGAGACTTTCTTTGATGGCTGTTCTGAGTTAAAATATAAACTGGCAGGAATTCTCTGGCAACTTCCACCCGGATTTAAAAAGGATCTTTTACGTTTAGAGGCATTTTTAAAAAACCTAAAGAAATTTAAGATAAGGAATACCTTTGAATTTAGAAATGAAACCTGGTTTACTAAAGATACGTATGATTTACTTAAAAGTTATAATGCCGGTTTGTGTATTGCAGATTCCTCTTTTTGGCCAAGAGAAAAAGAGATAACCGCCGATTTTGTGTATCTACGTTTTCATGGGAGAAACGGTCTTTACAGTGGAAACTATACCGATAAAGAATTAAAAGAATGGGCGGAATTTGCCTTATCTACTGGAAGAGATATTTTTGCTTTTTTTAATAATGATGCTTTTGGTTTTGCAGTAAAGAATGCCTTAAGATTTAAAGAGTTTATTTTAAAATAGAATATAACGGGGGATGGCTCAGTTTGGATTAGAGCGCAGCGTTCGGGACGCTGAGGTCGTGGGTTCAAATCCCACTCCCCCGATTCGCTTATAGATTAAAGGGATTTGAACAAAAAGGGGAGTTTGATCAGGGATTAGGTGAGTTAGGAAGTTAGGAAAGTTAGGTATTTAGGTATTAAGGTTTTTAGGTGTTTAGGTATTAAGGGATAAGCGAAAAAATTTTAATAGAAAACTATACGCTAAACGCTATCCGCTATTAATAAGTAGTCAGGGGTTAGAAAGTTATATAAAGAATTTAAAAAATACTGCGGGTTAAACAGGAAGGAATAAAACGACTTACTTTCCGATTAAAAATATTGACTTCTTATAAAAAATATGCTATATTTCAAATCCTATGCAAAAGACTTATATTCCCAAAAAAACAGAAGTAAAAAAACACTGGTATATTATTGATGCTAAGGATAAAATTTTAGGTAGATTAGCTACCCGTATCGCTACTATCTTAAGAGGCAAGCATAAACCTTACTTTAGTCCCCATATGGATACGGGTGATGGAGTAATTGTAATCAATGCCTCTAAGATTAAAGTAAGTGGCAAAAAATTAAAAAATAAACTTTATCGTAAGCACTCAGGCTATCCCGGTGGTTTTAAGGAAATAGGTCTAAATACACTTTTAGAGAAAAATCCTTCTTTGGTAATAAGGCTTGCGGTAAAAAGGATGCTTCCTTCAGGTCCTTTGGGAAGAGATATGCTTAAGAAACTTAAGGTTTATCCTGACGATAAACATCCACACCAGAGCCAAAAGCCAACACTTCTGGAGGTATAATATGGAAGGGAAAGTAATCAATCCTATTATCGCTGTAGGAAGACGCAAGGAAGCTGTGGCGAGGGTAAAAGTAACTCAGGGTAAAGGTAATATTTTGGTAAATCTAAGGTCTCTTGAGAGCTATTTTCCTTTAGAGGAACATCAGAAAATTGTAAAACAGCCCTTAGAGATTACTGATACCTTAAATAAATATGATATATCTGCCAATATAAGGGGAGGCGGATTAAGTGGTCAGGCAGCAGCTTTACGGTTAGGTATAGCACGTGCCTTAGCAGAGCTGGAACCAGAATTTAAAGATAAACTGAGAAAGTTGGGTTTTCTTACTCGCGACCCAAGAATGAAGGAAAGAAAAAAATACGGACAGAAAGGAGCACGTAAAAGGTTCCAGTGGACAAAACGGTAGAGTTGATTTATAGTTCATAGGGAATATACATCACTACCTGACAGTCCCGCAAAAATGCGGGATTTTTTGTTTATCCGACGAAAATTATATTGACCTAATACCTTTAACATTATATAATTCTTTTTAGAAAAAATGGTTGATGTAGGGATTATAGGTGCTACCGGCTATGCCGGAGAAGAACTTATTAAAATACTCTTAAGACATCCTCAGGTAAGGATTACTTATCTGTCCGCCAAAATAGAAAAGCCCACTCCTATCTCTGATATATTTGGATATCTTAAAGGTAGACTTGAACTTACCTGTGAGTTACCCGATTATAAAAGGATAATTTCGCGTTGCGAGCTTTTATTTATGGCACTACCCCATACTGTTTCTATGGAGATGGTTCCTCATTTATTAAAGACACATTTAAAGATCATCGATTTAAGTGCGGATTATCGTCTTAAAGATATAAAAACTTACGAGCAGTACTATAAGACAAAACATAAAAGTCCAGAGATAATTAAAGAGGCGGTATACGGTTTACCTGAGATTTATCGCGAGAAGATTAAACAAGCCAGATTAATCGCTAATCCTGGTTGTTATCCTACAGCGGGGATTTTAGGAATTTTACCTGCCCTGGTAGCAGATTTAATTGAGATGGATTCTGTAATCATTGATGCTAAATCCGGTTTTACAGGAGCAGGGAGAAAACCGGATCCCAATTATATCTTTTCAGAGGTAAATGAGAATTTAAAAGCGTACAAAGTAAATATACATCAACATATACCCGAAATAGAAGAGCAATTAAGTAGGTTTTCTAAAAAGAAAATTAAAATAAACTTTGTTCCCCATTTAATTCCTTTAAATCGGGGGATCTTGGAGACGATCTATTTAAAGAAAAAAGATAAAAGATTAAATATTAAGGATATAATTTCTATTTATAAGAGATTTTATAAAAAGGAACCGTTTATAAGAATATACGAAGAAGGCAGATTTCCTCAGATTAAGGATGTTGTAAATACCAATTTTTGTGATTTGGGATTTTATACCGATACGAGTAAAGATTTACTCATAATAGTAGTCGCTATAGATAACCTTTTAAAAGGTGCCTCAGGACAGGCGGTCCAAAATTTTAATATTATGTATGGATTTGATGAGAGAGAAGCACTATTATGAAGGTATATAAAAGAGCGATTTTACCCCGCGGGTTTTTGGCAAACGGACTCCCCTGTGGAATTAAAAAAAATAAACATTTAGATTTAGCCCTTTTTTATTCCGAAAGTCCGGCAAAGGCAGTTTGTCTTTTTACCAGTAATTCTATTAAAGCCTCTCATATTAAGATAGATGAGAAAAATCTTAAAACCAGTAAAAATTTTAGGGCAATTTTGGTAAACAGTGGTAATGCCAATACCTTTACAGGTGAAGCAGGAATTAGAGATATAGAAGAGCTTGCCTATAATTTAGCCAGAATTTTAAAGATAAAAAAAGAAAATATACTCTTTGCCTCTACCGGCATTATTGGTAAGCGATTACCTGTTTCAAAGATAAAAGACAAGCTCTCTGAATTGGTAAAGGGTCTTTCTTGCAAGGCAATAGATAAGGCAAAGCAAGCAATTTTAACTACAGATACATTCCCCAAAGAGTTTACGGTGAGATTTAATTTAGATGATCGGCAAATTACTCTTTGTGGTATTGCCAAGGGTGCGGGGATGATCTCCCCAAATTTAGCTACGATGTTAGCCTTCCTTTTCACCGATGCTTATATATCTAAAACTGCTTTAAAGAGGGCATTAAAAGAAGCAGTGGATTTATCTTTTAATTGTATAACGGTTGATGGATGTATGAGCACAAATGATACGGTAATTATTTTAGCAAATGGAAGAGCAAAGAATGCCTTAATTCAGAATGATTCCTCTGAATTTGAAATTTTTAAAGAAGCTTTAAAAAAAGTATGCCTTGAGTTAGCTAAATTGATTGTTAAAGATGCGGAGGGAGCGACTAAATTTATTCAGATAAAAGTAAATCAGGCTAAAGATTATAGAGAAGCAAAAAGGGTGGCTTTAAGTATTGCTAATTCTAATCTTTTCAAAACCGCCATGTATGGAGAGAATCCTAACTTTGGTAGGATTATAGCTGCGGTGGGCGCAAGTGGTATAGATTTAGAAGAGAGAGATCTTAAAATTAAAGTTAGCTCTTTAGATAAGAAAGAGATCGCTGTAGAACTTTGGCTGAATCGCGGAGAGGCAAAGGCAGTAATTTATACTTCAGATTTAACCCCTCAGTATATTAAAATAAATGCCGAGTATAATTAATTATGGAAGAGATGATTAAAAAAGCGGATATCCTTATCGAAGCTTTACCTTACATAAGAAAATTTCATAAAAAGATAGTGGTGATAAAGTATGGGGGAAGTATTCTGGGTGAGGAAAAGATCCGCAAGGTAGTTTTACAGGATATAGTTTTTTTAAGCTTTGTAGGGATAAAGATAGTTTTGGTACATGGAGGTGGCCCCAGTATTAGTGAGAGAATACGGATGAGTGGAAAGAAGACCGAATTTGTAGATGGAATGCGGGTTACCGATGAAGAAACCCTTTTGGTAGTGGAGGATGAACTTAAGAGATTAAATTCTCTTATTGTAGATGAACTAAATCAATTAGGGTCAAAGGCAATTTCTTTGGATGGGAAAAATGATGGGATTATTTTTGTAAAAAAGAAAAAGACAAAGATAGATTTAGGTTTTGTGGGAGAGATCACAGGGATAGATACCGAACCCATACTAAATAATTTAAATAAAGGATGCGTGGATGTAATTCTTCCTATGGGTAAAGGTAATGATAATAGAGCTTATAATGTAAATGCAGACGAGGCAGCCAGTCATATCGCCTCCTCTTTAAAGTCTGAAAAGTTGATTATACTTACCAATGTAGCTGGGATTATGCGTAATCCTGAGGAACCTAATTCTTTAATTTCAACCCTTTCTATTGAAGAGGCAGAGAAACTTATTAAGGATAAGGTTATTCAGGAAGGGATGATCCCTAAGGTTAAAGCTTGTATATGGGCTTTAGAGCAGGGAGTAAAAAAGACACATATTATTGATGCCAGGATCCCTCATAGTTTGCTTTTAGAGATATTCACCGATAAGGGAGTAGGAACTGAAATTATAAAATAAGATGAAGAAACAAGAGGTATTCGATTATTACCAGAATTATATTTTAGGTACTTATAGAAAACTTAAAATTATATTTGTAAAAGGAAAAGGGAATTACCTTTGGGACCTCGATGGGAAAAGGTATCTTGATTTTTTTCCTGGTTGGGGAGTGAATAATTTAGGACATTGTCATCCGAAGGTTATTTCTGCAGTAAGGGATCAAATTTCTAAATTAATTTTTATCCCCAACAATTATTACAATTTAGCTCAGGCAAAGTTAGCCAAAGAGTTAATCTATTATTCCTTTAAAGGTAAAGTCTTTTTTTGTAATTCCGGAGCAGAGGCAAATGAAGCAGCCATAAAATTAGCCAGAAAATTTGGGCAGGGCAAAAGATATGAGATTATAAGTTTTGAGAATTCTTTTCATGGAAGGACACTTGGAGCTTTGGCTTTAACCGGACAGGAAAAATACCGTCGAGGCTTTGAGCCACTCCCTGAAGGTTTTAAAATAGTTAAATTTAATGATTTAGAGGAGACAAAAAAAACAATCAATGAAAAAACTGTTGCTATAATTTTAGAACTTATTCAGGGAGAGGGCGGGATAAATGTAGCGGATAAGGATTTTGTTTTGGGTTTAAGAAGATTATGTGATGAAAATAACTTACTTTTAATTGTCGATGAGGTACAAACTGGTATAGGCAGAACCGGAAAGATGTTTTGTTATCAGCATTACGGTATAATCCCCGATATAATGACTTTAGCCAAGGCCTTGGGCGGAGGATTACCTATCGGTTGTATGATCGTAAATGAGAAATACGCTTCATTTTTAAAGGAAGGCGAGCATGCCTCTACTTTTGGTGGAGGGCCGGTAGTTTGTAAATCAGCTTTGGCGGTATTAAAAACGATTCAAAAAGAAAAACTTCTCTCGCATACGCAAAGGATGGGAGATTATTTAATTTCGAAATTAAATAATTTAAAAGAAAGATTCCCCCAACTTATTAAAGAGATAAGGGGAATGGGGCTGATGGTGGGGGTAGAGTTAAATAGAGAAGGAAATATAGTTGTAGAGAAATGTTTAGAGAAAGGTCTTTTGATTAATTGTACGCATGAAAAGGTCTTACGGCTTATGCCTGCTTTAATTGTTAATAAAAAAGAGATTGACCGGGCAGTGGGGATATTAAGTAAAGTGATGCAAGAGCTAAAATGAAAAAAGATTTAATCTCCCTAAAAGATTTAACTCCTAAAGAAATTGAAGAGATTTTTATCCTTACCGATAAACTTAAGCAGGATAAATTTAGTAAAGTATTAGAGGGTAAAACATTGGCTTTAGTATTTCAGAAACCTTCAAATAGAACGCGGGTTTCTTTTGAAGTGGGGATGTATCAGTTGGGTGGTTATTCAATATATCTGGGGCCAGAGGAGATAAATTTAGGTATAAGGGAGTCAGTAAAAGATGTAGCAAAAACACTTTCCCGTTATGTTGATGCGATCGTGCTTAGGACTTTTGAGCATAAGAATGTATTAGAGATGGCTAAATACGCTACCGTTCCGGTAATCAACGGGCTTTCGGATTTTTCCCATCCCTGTCAGGTTCTTTCCGATATTTATACTATCCGAGAAAAATTTAAAAAACTTAAAGGAATAAAATTAGCTTATATCGGTGATGGTAATAATAATGTTTGCCATTCTTTACTTTTTGCCTGTCCCAAAGTAGGGATAAACATATCTATAGCTAGCCCCAAAGATTATCAGCCCCAAAGAGAAGTATTAAAAGAGGCGCTGAGGCTTTCTAAATTAAATAATACTCAAGTAAATTTATCAGATGATCCTTTTTTAGCAGTAAAAGATGCGGATATAATATATACGGATGTTTGGATAAGTATGGGAAAAGAAAGGGAAGCAAAGATAAGAAAAAAAATATTTAAGAGATTTCAGGTAAATCGTGATTTGGTTTCTTCGGCAAAGAGAACCTGCTTGATTATGCATTGTCTACCTGCGCATAGAGGAGAGGAGATTACCGATGAGGTTATTGATAGCAAAAATTCTATTGTTTTTGATCAGGCAGAGAATAGGCTCCATGTCCAGAAGGCGATATTAATAAAATTATTAAAATGAAAAAAATAGTTTTAGCCTATTCCGGTGGTTTAGATACATCCTGCGCGGTAAGATGGCTTAAGGATAAAGGTTATAAGGTAATCTGCTTTATTGCAGATTTAGGGCAAGGGGATGATTTTTCTGTTTTAGAGGAGAGGGCAAAGATTGCGGGAGCAGAGAAAGTTTATACTAAAGATTTAAAAGATGAGTTTTTAAAGGATTTTGTTATTCCTACTTTACAGGCAGGGGCTATTTATGAAGGTAAATACTTTTTAAGTACCGCCTTATCTAGACCTTTGATTGCTAAATACTTAGTAGAGGTTGCTCATAAGGAAAAGGCAAAAGCAGTAGCGCACGGTTGTACAGGAAAGGGAAATGACCAGGTAAGGTTTGAGGTAAGCATTGGTATTTTAGATCCCCAATTAGAGATTATTGCACCGGTAAGGGCTTGGGAATTTAAATCGAGGGAAGAAGAGATAGAATATGCGAGAAAAAATAATATCCCTATAGAAGTAACTGAACAGAAACCTTACAGTATTGACCGAAATCTTTGGGGGATAAGTATCGAGGGTGGGGTTTTAGAGGATATAGAGAAAGAACCTCCTGAGGATGCTTATTTAATTACGCGCACCCCTTCTTTCAAAACAACCTATCCTAAATATATAGAGCTTTACTTTGAAAAAGGTATACCGAAGAGGATAGATGGGAGAAATTATAAATTAAAAGAGCTGGTTAATTATCTCAATGAAATCGGTGGCGCTTATGGCGTGGGAAGAGTTGATTTAATTGAAAATAGACTAATCGGAATTAAATCCCGCGAGATTTATGAAGCACCTGCTGCCACTATTCTTTATACCGCGCATAAGGAATTAGAAAGTTTAGTTTTAGATAGGGAGCTACTTCATTTTAAAGAAATTATCTCACTTAAATATTCGGAATTGGTTTATTATGGCTTATGGTTTTCACCTTTAAAAGAGGCATTAGATGGTTTTGTAAAGGAAACGCAGAAGAACGTTACTGGCTCAATCCGTTTAAAGTTATTTAAAGGGAATTGCATTCCTGTAGGAAGAAAATCAGTCCATTCCCTTTATAAAAAAGAATTGAGCACTTATGGTAAAGAGGATAAATTTAATCAAAAATTGGCTGAAGGTTTTATAAAGATTTGGGGCTTACCTTATAAAAAGTATTGATTAAGCAAGGAGAAGAAGATGACTGATAAATTGTGGGGGGCAAGGTTTCCTAAGAAAACAGTTGATTTAGTAGAGAAATTTACCTCCAGTATTTCCTATGACCAAAGATTAGCTAAATACGATATCTTGGGAAGCATTGCCCACGCTAAAATGTTAGGTAAACAAAAAATTATACCTTCCGAAGATATAAAAATAATTATAAAAGGACTTAAATCCATTTTAAAGGATTTAGAAAGAAATAAAATAAAATTTTCTTTAAAAGCAGAAGATATCCATACAGAGATTCAGAATTTACTTTATAGAAGGATTGGTAAGACTGCGGATAAACTTCATACCGCCCGCTCAAGAAATGACCAGATCGTTTTGGATATAAAGATGTATTTAAAGGATGAGATAGGTAATATAATTAAACTGATAACCGGACTTCAAAAATCCATTTTAAAAACTGCCAAAGATAATTCTAAGATAATCATCCCGGGATATACTCACCTACAACCTGCTCAATATGTACTTCTGGCACATCATTTACTTGCTTATATAGAGGCTTTAGAGAGGGATAAAGAGAGATTAATTGATGCCCAAAAGAGAATAGATTATATGCCTTTAGGTTCTTGTGCGTTTTCAGGAACGAGTTTACCTATCGATAGAGAGTATGTAAGAAAAGAACTTCGCTTTAAGCATTTAACCGAAAATAGCATTGATAGCGTAAGTGATAGAGATTTTGTTATTGAGGTATTGGCGGACCTATCGATATTATCAGTTCATCTTTCTCGGATAGCGGAAGATTTAATTCTTTGGTCAACTAAGGAATTTGATTTTGTGGATATTGATTTTTCTTTCTGTACCGGTTCTTCTATTATGCCCCATAAGAAAAATCCGGATGTTTTAGAATTAATTCGGGGTTTGGTTGGTAAAATTCATGGTAATTTATCTAGTGTGCTGATTCTGATGAAGGGTTTACCTTTATCCTATAATCGAGACCTGCAATTAGATAAACCACCCCTTTTTGATTCCATAGATACAACTAAAGAAATATTAAAAATATTTACGCCTCTCTTTGGTAAAATCAGTTTTAAAAAAGAAGCAATTACTGCTAAACTGAACGATGAAGCTTTATTTTCTGTAGACATAGTGGAGTATTTGATTAAGAAAGGTCTATCTTATAGGCAGGCGCATGATATTGTGGGAAAATTGGTTAGGGACTATTTAGATAAGGATAAGAAGATTTCGGATTTAAATGATACCCAATTAAAAAAATATTCGGATAAATTAACTTCCGATGTAAAAAATATCCTTAATGCGTATAAATCAGTTAATTTAAAGAGATCTTATGGAAGCACAAATCCCAAATTAGTGTCTCAACAGATTAATAAATGGGAAAGGAAGTTAGGAATTTAGGGAGTTAGGTGTTTAGGTGTTAAGGTTTTAAGGTGTTAAGGTTTTAAGGTATTAAGGTGTTAAGGGATAAAAGAAAAAATTTAATAAAAAACGATACGCTAAACGCTATACGCTATACGCTATTCTAAAAAGTAGGTAGGATTTAGAGAAAATTTAAAAGGATTTAACAATATAACAATTTTAATGAGGAGGTAACAAAATGCATAAACGCAGTTTAATTTTATTTTTGATTTTCTGTTCGCTTTATGTGATAGTTTTAGCTCAACAAGAAGAAAGTCTAATTATCACTACCTATTATCCTTCGCCTTATGGAAGTTATGTAGAGTTAACCGCCCATAGGATGAAGATAGGTCAGAACTATTCAGGTTCAGGTGTTACAGTACCAAATAATAGTCTCATTGTGGAAGATAATATAGGGATAAGAACAACTAATCCTCGAGCCACGGTAGAGATAAACGGTACACTCAGAGTTGAGCAAGGGTCAAACCCGGGTAAAGCAGTCTGTTGGAAATCAGATAATACCTTAGGATACTGTTCTAGTTCTGTAGCAGGAGATGGAAGTTGCACCTGTAACTAAAAATAAACGCTTTATTTTATTAAATGATTTTGAATACCAAAAGAGATTTGAAATTTTAAATGCACGAATTTAAATATAAAAGAAATTATCTTTATTGTGAGGATATCAAAGTTTTGGATTTAGTTAAACGCTTTGGCACACCCCTTTATGTTTATAGTTATAAGACTATAATAGACCATTATTTTAAATTAAAAGAAGCTTTTTCAGAAATTAATCCCCTTATCTGTTATTCCGTAAAAGCAAATTCTAATTTAGCCATTTTAAAATCCCTTGTGGAAAAAGGTGCAGGTTTGGATATTGTCTCGGGTGGAGAGTTATTTCGGGCAAAAAAAGTAAATTGTCCTGGAAATAAAATCGTTTATGCCTCTGTAGGTAAAACTGATAAGGAGATAGAAGAGGCAATAAGATATAGGATACTTTTTTTTAATGTAGAATCAGAAAAAGAATTAGAAAATATTAATCGGATCGCCCAGAGACTGAATAGAACTACACAAGTAGCCATCCGGATAAATCCGGATGTGGAACCTAAAACGCATAAATTTATCACTACCGGAAAATTAACTAATAAATTTGGTATAGATTTTAATTCTGCCTATAGGATTTTTAAAAAACGCCATAAATTTCCTTATTTAAATATATATGGATTGCATATTCATATCGGTTCGCAGATAACCGAAAGCGCTCCCTATGTGTCAGCCATTGGGAAATTGGTTAATTTTATTCAAAGACTTAAAAAGGAGAATATATTTTTAGAATATTTTAATATCGGTGGAGGCTTAGGAATTGTTTATCATAAAGAGACTCCCCAGACTGCTCAAGAGTTTGCTCAAAAAGTTTTACCTCTATTAAAAAAGATAGACTTAAAAATAATCTTAGAGCCAGGTAGGTTTATTGTAGGGAATGCGGGAATTTTAGTAACTAAGGTTTTGTATATTAAAAAAACTCCTCGGAAAAAATTTGTAATTGTCGATAGTGGAATGAACGATTTAATCCGTCCTGCTTTATACGGTGCCTACCATCAGATACTTCCTCTATTCAATACTCAATACTCAATACTCAATAAAGAAAAGGTAGATATCGTCGGTCCTATCTGTGAAAGTGCAGATTTTTTTGCCAAAGATAGGGTTTTACCTAAAGTAAAGGAGGGTGATTTTTTAGCCATAATGGGTTGCGGTGCTTATGGATTCAGTATGTCCAGTAATTATAATTCCCGCTGTCGTCCCGCAGAGGTATTAGTAAAAAGTAATAAAGTATATTTAATTAGAAAAAGAGAAGATTATAATGATTTGATAGATAAAGAGATAATTCCTAAGCAAATATGCGAAAAATAGATTTTGTTAAAGCGGTTGCTTCGGGTAATGATTTTATAATCTTAAATTACCAATTACCAATTACCAATTACCAATTACTTGCAAAAAAAATTTGTGATCGAAAATACGGTATCGGCGCAGATGGATTGCTTATTTTAGAAAAATCGAAAATTGCGGACATTAAGATGCGTATCTTTAATCCCGATGGCTCAGAAGCAGAAATGTGTGGTAATGGTGCAAGATGCGTTGCGCTATATTTAAACTCAATACTCAATACTCAATACTCAATACTCAAGATTGAAACCAAGGCGGGGATTATCGAAACGCAGGTAAAAAATTACGGGGTAAAAATAAAACTTACTTCTCCCAAAGATATAAGATTAAATATACCTATAATGATTAATCGAAGAATTTTAAGGGTTAATTTTATTAATACGGGTGTTCCCCATACGGTTGTATTTGTAGAGGGTTTGGATAAAATAGATGTAGTAAATTTGGCAAGATTAATCCGTTATCATAGAAGATTTAGCCCCCAAGGAACAAATGTGGATTTTGTAGAGATAAAGGATGATAAATCTATAAAGATAAGGACATATGAAAGAGGAGTTGAGGATGAGACTTTTGCCTGTGGAACAGGTGCGGTTGCTTCTGCAATAATATCAAATATCAAATATCAAATATCAAATACGAAAGGAAATATCTATAAGGTAAATGTTTATACAAGAGGTGGTGAGATATTAAAAGTTTATTTTGAAAGAGAGGATAAGAATCTAAAAAATATATGGTTAGAAGGAAGAGCAAAGATAGTCTATCAGGGGGTGTATTATGTTTAAGGGTTCAATAGTAGCGATCGTTACGCCTTTCAAAGACGGAAAAGTCGATGAGAAAGCTTTCAAGGATTTAATTGAGTTTCAGATTAAAAATAAAACTGCAGGGATTGTTCCTTGTGGTACCACTGGAGAATCCGCAACCTTATCTTTCGATGAGCATGAAAGGGTAGTAGAGATTGCGGTTGAACAGGTAAGAGGACGGATCCCGGTAATTGCGGGAACCGGCTCAAATTCAACTTCTGAGGCGATAAGGTTAACAAAACACGCGGCTAAAGCTGGCGCAGATGCATCTTTACAGGTTTCCCCTTACTATAATAAGCCAACTCAGAGAGGACTTTATGAGCATTTTAAGGCAATCGCTGAGGCAGTGGATATTCCGATTATTCTTTACAATATCGCCTCGCGTACCGCAGTAAATATTGAGCCGGAAACAGTAGCAAAACTTGCCTCTGAATGTAAAAATATTGTGGGGATAAAAGAAGCTTCGGGAAATTTAGAGCAGATGTCACGCATAAAGGCAATGTGTCCGAAAGATTTTGTTTTACTTTCCGGTGATGATAGCTTGACTCTCCCTATATTAAGTATCGGAGGAAAAGGAGTAATCTCTGTGGTAGCAAATATTGTACCCAAGGATGTAGCAGAGATGATCTCTGCTTTTGAAAATAAAGATATAGAAAAGGCAAGGAACCTTCATTATAAGTTATTGCCTTTAGTAAAGGCGATGTTTATTGAGACCAATCCTATACCGGTAAAGACAGCGATGGGGCTATTGGGGATGTGTAAACCTGAATTGAGACTTCCCTTGTGTTCAATGAGTCAGGAGAATTTAGAGAAATTAAAGAAGGCACTGAGAGAATATGGATTGCTAAAAAGTAGTGAGTAGTGAGTATTGAGTAGTGGGGTTATGAGTTAGGTAAGTTAGGAAGTTAGGGAGTTAGGAAGTAAAAAACGAAACTAACGAAATTAACTAATTAAATGAGGAGGAATGATGATTAAATTAGGAATTGCCGGTGTCTGCGGGAGGATGGGAAGAAGAATATATGAGTTGGCCAGTGAAGATAGAGATTTTGAGATAACTTTTGTCTTAGAAAAAAAAGGCACTTCCTATATCGGAAAAGAGTTGAGAAAGTTAAAAATATCTTCCAATCCTGATGGAATATTTTTAACCGATGTGTTTATAGATTTTACTACTCCTGAGGCAACCGAATTTAATTTAGATTTTGTAGTAAAATATAAAAAAGCTTTGGTCTTAGGAACTACCGGGTTAAATGATACCCAGATTAAAAAAATAGAACAGGCCTCTAAAATTATTCCGATCGTTTTTTCTCCTAATATGTCTGTAGGGATAAATGTACTATTTTCAATTTTACCGGAATTAGCCAGAAGGTTAAGCCAAGATTACGATATAGAGATTGTAGAAGCTCATCATAAGACCAAAAAAGATGCTCCTTCTGGAACCGCCAAAAAATTTGCTCAAATTTTGGCCGATACTTCTGGCAAACAGATTCCGGTACATGCTATAAGGTTAGGGGATATCGTAGGAGACCATACCATTATTTTCTGCGGCAATTCTGAACGAATTGAGATAAAACATCAGGCGCATTCCCGGGATGTATTTGCTAAGGGAGCTTTAAAAGCAGCTAAGTGGATTTTTGGAAAACCCGCAGGACTTTATTCAATGCAGGATGTTTTAAAAATTTAAATAGAGATGTTTAAAATTGCTAAGCGATTAGAAAAATTACCACCTTATCTTTTCTTAGAAATTGATAAGGCAAAAAGAATCGCAAAGGCGCAAGGTAAAGATATTATCGATTTTGGAGTAGGTGATCCGGATCAATCCACACCTTCCCATATTATTTCTGCTTTAAAAGAAGCAGTGGAGGATCCCCAGAATCACCGCTATGCTTTAGACCAAGGCATACCTTCTTTGCGTCAGGCAATCAGTAGGTGGTATAAAAAAAGATTTAATGTGGATTTGGATTATGAGACAGAAATCCTACCTTTAATTGGTTCAAAAGAAGGGCTCGCTCATTTCCCTTTAGCATTTTTAAATCCGGGGGATTTTGTCTTGGTTCCTGATCCCAGTTATCCTCCTTATCGCGGAGGGACAATACTGGCAGGGGGAAAAGTATACTCTCTTCCTTTAATTGCGGAAAATAATTTTTTGCCTGATTTAAAAAAGATACCCCGAAGAATATTAAAAAAAGCAAAGGTAATCTTTATCAATTATCCCAATAATCCCACCGCTTCTATTGCCGAGAGAGATTTTTATAAAGAAGTAGTAGAGTTTGCTTTTAAAAATAAAATTATCGTGGTTTCGGATCTGGCTTATTCGGAGATCTACTACGATGGTTATAAACCGATAAGTTTTTTGGAGATAGAAGGGGCAAAAGAAGTAGGGTTAGAATTTCATTCTTTATCTAAAACTTACAATATGACGGGTTGGCGGATCGGCTGGGTCTGTGGGAATAAAAATTTAGTCTCTGCTTTGGCTAAGGTTAAGTCTAATATCGATTCCGGAATTTTTTCTGCAATTCAAAAGGCAGGGGTTTGTGCTTTAGATGGACCTCAGGATTGTGTAGAAAAGATGCGCAAACTTTATCAAGAAAGGCGCGATGTTTTAGTTGATGGGTTGGTTTCTTTGGGTTGGAAGGTAGAAAAACCTCTGGCTACTTTTTATCTCTGGCAGAAAATCTCTCAAAAGGTAAAATCTATAGAATTTGCTAAGATCCTTTTAGAAAAGGCAGATATCGTGGTTACTCCGGGAATAGGCTTTGGTGAATACGGAGAAGGTTATATCCGTTTTGCTTTGACGGTGGATAAAGAGAGGATAAAAGAGGCGATTTCTCGCCTTAAAAAGATTTTATGAATATATGCTATTTAGGTATAGGTTCAAATTTGGGTGAGCGTAAGAAAAATATAGATTTAGCTATAGAGAGTATTAGAAAGATGAGACATACGCATTTTATAAAAATAGCCCCCATCATTGAAACGAAGCCCCAAGGTGGGCCTAAGGGACAAAGGAATTATTTAAACACAGTGGCAAAAATTAAAACTTCACTTGCTCCCCTTTCATTATTAAAGGAACTTAAAAAGATTGAAAAAAAATTAGGAAGGGTCAAAACTGTAAGGAATGGCCCAAGGGTTATTGATTTAGATATATTACTTTATGGAGATAAGATTATAAACACAAAAAAATTAAAGATCCCCCATCCCCGTCTCTTTTTAAGGGAATTTGTTTTAGAGCCACTTTCTAAAATAATATGAGATTGATCTGTAGTATTAAAAAGATGTATGAATTTTCTAAAATTGCGCATCTTAAAGGAAAGACCGTGGGTTTTGTGCCTACTATGGGATATCTTCATGAGGGGCATCTTTCTTTAATTAAAAAGGCACGCAGAGAAAATGATTTTGTGGTAGTAAGTATTTTTGTAAATCCCATACAGTTTGGACCAAAGGAGGATTTTAAAAGATACCCCCGCGATTTAAAACGTGATATGAAGTTGGCTGAATCTTGCGGTACAGATGTGATATTTTATCCGGATGCTAAGGATATGTATCCTAAAGGTTTCAAAACTTATGTAAATGTAGAACAATTGAGCGATAAGTTATGCGGTAGATTTAGACCAGGACATTTTAAGGGAGTGGCCACTGTGGTTACAAAACTTTTTAATATCGTTTGCCCGGATATCGCTTATTTTGGGCAAAAGGATGCTCAGCAAGCAATTATTATAAAAAGAATGGTAAAAGACCTAAATATACCAGTGAAGATAAAGGTTTTACCCATCGTAAGAGAAAAGGACGGTTTAGCGATGAGTTCACGCAATACCTATTTAAATGAAAAAGAAAGAAAAGATGCTTTGGTTTTATATCAGGCTTTAAATTTAGCCAAGGATTTGATAAAAAGTGGAATTACCGATTCCGGTAAAATAATAGATAGATTAAGACGATTTATTAAGAAGAAAAAAAATGCAAAGATCGATTATATCTCTGTTGTAGATACGGATAACCTTAATCCGGTAAAGAAGGTATCCAAAAAATGTTTAATCGCATTAGCGGTTTGGATTGGCAGAACTCGGCTAATAGATAATATAATTGTAAAATAAATGACTAAGCTTTTAAAAATTGGTATAGTCGGTTGTGGTGCGATTGGAAGTTATTTGGCGGAAGCACTATTAAATAGATTCAGTCAAGATTTAGAACTTACTGCACTCTTTGATATTCAACTTGATAAGGTCCATTCTTTAGCTAATAAATTAGGTGATAAGAGATTAATCGCTTTAAACTTAGAAGATTTAATTCTAAAATCACAGTTGGTTGTAGAGGCAACGAATGCTCAATCCGCTTATGAGATAGCCTTAAGGACTATCCGTTTTAAAAGGGATATTTTGGTAATGAGTGTAGGTGGGATATTAGAGAGATTTTTTGAATTGAGGGATTTGGCGAAAGAAAATAAAGTAAAATTGATTATTCCTTCTGGAGCAATCTGTGGTGTAGATGGTCTTAAAGCGATGGTTTTAAGTAAAATAGAAAAGGTACAACTTACTACCTATAAACCTCCTCAAGCCTTCAAGGGGAATACCTATGTATTGAGAAAAAAAATAAATCTGGATCAGATAAAAGAGGATACCTTAATTTTTAGTGGCAGTGCTTCTGAAGCGGTAAAGTTTTTCCCTCAGAATATAAATATCTGTGCTACCTTGGCAATAGTTTTAGCGGATCCGGAGAGATTAGAGGTGAAGATTATCGCCTCTCCTAATATAGATAAAAATATTCATCAACTCGAAATAGAATCTGAAGCAGGCAAGATACTTACGCGCTGTGAAAATGTGGTTTGTCTCCAGAATCCCAAAACGAGTTTTTTAGCAGTACTTTCCGCAATGGCTACATTAAAGGAGGTTGTTCAACCGTTAAAGATAGGAACGTAAAATAAATTTTAGGAAAGGAGGTGAAAAGAATATGGCTCAAAAAGTGATGAAATTGGGGATAAAACGCCAGCCAGGATATCTCTATTACATTGATAAAGATGGAGATGTCTCCTGTGCTAAGATGGCCAGAGGCAAAAAGAAAGGAGGTAGCCCTAAGAAAGTAGCTAAATGCGGAATAAAGAAAGAAGAGGGTTATCTTTATTTTATCGATAAGCAGGGCGATATTTCGCGGGCTAAAATGAAAGTGGGAAGAAAGAAAAAGTAAAAATTTTCCCCGCACCTTTTATCTTAAATTTTTAATTTTAAAGGTGCGGGGTTTTTGTTATAATTATTATTATGGACAATAATAACCAGATTATTATTAAAGGGGCAAAGGAGCATAACCTTAAAAACATAGACCTTGTTCTTCCCCGCAATAAACTTATTGTAATTACTGGGCTTTCTGGTTCAGGGAAATCATCTTTGGCTTTTGATACGATCTATGCAGAAGGTCAACGTAGGTATGTAGAGAGCCTTTCCAGTTACGCCCGTCAGTTTTTAGAACAACTGCAAAAACCTGAGGTAGAGTATATTTCAGGGCTATCTCCTGCTATCTCTATTGAACAGAGGACCGCGGGAGGCAATCCCCGTTCTACAGTCGGAACACAAACTGAAATTTATGATTATCTAAGACTTTTATTTGCTCGTATAGGCGTTGCCTTTTGTTATCAGTGTGGACAATTGATTGAAAAACAGACTGCACAAGAAATTGTTACCAGGATCCTCTCTTTTCCCAAAGATACAAAGATTTATATTTTGGCTCCCCTGGTAAGGGGTAGAAAAGGAGAATACAGGGATATATTTAAACAGGTACAAAAAGCAGGATTTTTAAGATTAAGGGTTGATGGTAAGATCTATGGCGTGGAAGAAGAGCCAAAACTTTCTCGCTATAAGTTGCACAATATAGAAGTAGTTATTGACCGGCTAACCATAAATCCAAGTATGAAGATAAGGATTGCCGATTCGGTGGAAACTGCTTTAAAAATAGGTAAAGGTATAGTGATTGTTGCTTTTCCTGAACTTAAAGAAAAGGATATTGTTTTTAGCGAGGAGTTTGCCTGCACAAGATGCGGGATAAATATTCCTGAGATTGAACCACGTTTGTTTTCTTTTAATTCTCCTTACGGAGCCTGTCCTTCCTGCAACGGTTTGGGAACGAAATTGGAATTCGACCCGGATTTGGTAGTCCCTGACTCAGATAAATCTATTAATGAAGGGGCAATTGAACCTTGGAAGAGGGGGGGTAGGGGTTATATTCTCTATTATCGAAGTATGTTACGGGAGTTAGCGGAAGAGTTAAATTTTGATTTAGATACTCCTTTTAAGAAACTCCCTCGAGAAATTAGACAGGCCATCCTCTACGGTACAGAGGTTTATATCTGGGGCAAACGTTTCGAAGGGGTGATTCCTCATTTAGAAAGGTTGTTTAAACAGACCGAAAGCGACTACCTTAAAGATCAGATTTCCCGCTATATGTCTGATATCCCCTGTTCCTTATGTAAAGGAGCGCGCCTTAAAAAAGAAGCACTTTCTATAAAGATAAAAGATAAAAATATCTTTCAGATAACCCAGATGACCATCCGTCAGGCAAAGGAATTTTTTGATGGACTTAATCTTAATGAAAAAGAATCACTCATCGCTTCTAATATTTTAAAAGAGATTAGGCAGAGATTACAGTTCTGTATAGATGTGGGCTTAGATTATTTAACCTTAGATAGAAAATCGCAGACCCTTTCTGGAGGAGAGGCGCAGAGGATAAGACTGGCAACCCAAGTAGGTTCGCAGTTAGTAGGAGTACTTTATATATTAGATGAACCCAGTATAGGTTTACATCAGCGAGATAACATCCGTTTGTTAAATACCCTTAACTCCTTAAGGGATTTAGGTAATACCTTAATTGTGGTCGAACATGATGAGTCAACTATACGGAACGCAGATTACATTGTGGATTTAGGTCCAGGTGCGGGGAAGGAAGGCGGAGAGGTTGTATATGCAGGGCCATTTGAAGGTTTACTTAAATGTGAATCTTCCCTTACCGCTAAGTATTTGCGAGGTGAGCTTAATATACCTATCCCTTGGCCACGTCGTTCGTATAAAGATAAAAAAATTTTAAGAATTGAGGGTGCCTCTGGGCACAATTTAAAAAATATCGATGTTAATTTTCCTTTAGGGGTTTTTATCTGTGTTACAGGGGTTTCTGGTTCAGGAAAATCTACACTTATCGATGAGACACTTTATCGGGCTTTAGCCCAGAAAATATACCGTAGTAAACTTAAGCCCGCTCCTTTTGAAAAAATTACGGGAACCGAGTTTGTGGATAAGGTGATTGTAGTAGACCAATCACCTATTGGCAGAACTCCCCGTTCTAATCCTGCTACCTATACCGGTGTATTTAAATTTATCCGAGAAATATTCAGTAAACTTCCTGAATCCCGTATAAGAGGATTTAAACCGGGAAGGTTTAGTTTTAATGTGAAAGGAGGTAGATGTGAAGCCTGCCAAGGGGATGGGATAAAGAAAATTGAGATGCATTTTTTACCGGATGTATATATAAAGTGTGAGGTCTGTAAAGGCAAGCGTTTTAATGAACAGACCTTAGAGGTTAAATATAGAGGGAAATCTATCGCGGATGTTTTAGAGATGTCTGTGGATGAGGCAAGATTGCTTTTTGAGAATATTCCCAGTATAAAAAATATCTTAAATACATTGCACGATGTTGGTCTGGGTTATATAGAACTGGGCCAATCCGCTACCACCCTTTCCGGAGGAGAGGCACAGAGGATAAAGCTGGCAGCGGAATTGAGCAAGCGTTCTACAGGTAAAACGGTTTATATTTTAGATGAACCGACTACCGGTTTACATTTTGCTGATATCCATAAGTTAATTTCAGTATTAGACCGCTTGGTTGATATGGGTAATACGGTGATTGTGGTAGAACATAATTTAGAGGTAATAAAATGTGCGGATTACATAATTGATTTGGGTCCAGAGGGAGGAGAAAGAGGGGGTTATCTTGTTGCCTGTGGAAGTCCAGAGGAGGTGGCTTTAAACGAAAATTCCTATACTGGACAATTTTTAAGAAAGTTATTGAATAAAAGAATAGAAAGTGTTAAAGTATAAAGCGGTATGTATTCAAAAAGGATAATACTTAAAATTTTTTTATTGTGGTTTCTATGTTTTGAAAATTATATCTTAGCCCAAGATTTATCCTCTAAGGAGAAGGAGGCATTGTTTGTGGCCCAGAAAGCTCAAGAAGACGGTTTTTATGAAACAGCGATCAGTTTATACGAGCGTTTTTTAAAGAATTGGCCACAGAGCAAAAAGAAAGCAGAAGTAAATCTATATATAGGACAGTGTTATTTTTTTCAGAATAGGTACTTAGATGCGCTTAAGAAATTCGGGGATTTACTAAACGATCCTGATGCGCAGGAGATAAAAGATGCGGTTCTTTACTGGATGGCGGAACTGCGTTTCAAAAACAACGATTTTACCAAGGCATCAGAACTTTATCGACAGATTATTGAAAATTTCCCCCAATCAAGTTATATAGTATCTGCCTATTATTCTCTGGGTTGGTGTCTTTATGAGTTGAAAGAGTATCGTCAGGCATTGGATTATTTTAAATTAATAATTGATAAGTTTCCCCAGGATAACCTTAGAGAGCAATCTCAGCTTAAGATAATGGATTGTCTCTATGTGCTTAAAGATTATCAAGCGTTAAAGGAATTTATCGATTCCTATCTTAAGAGTAATCCTAAGCTGAAAGAGCAGATAAATTATGTTATTTTTTATCAGGCAGAAGCGGAGTATTATTTGGGTAACTTTGAGACCGCCCAGGGACTTTATCTTAGATTGATAAAGGAATCAAATAATGAAAGGTTAATTTCTGAAGCCAGGCTGGGTTTGGGATGGTGTTATATAAAAATGGCTAAATATAAAGAGGCAGAGGATATTTTTAGTCAATTAGATAATAAAAATTTAGATAAAAATGATTCTGAGATTTTTCTTTTAGGTAAAGCGTATATATATAGTCAGACAGATAGATTTGAGGAGGCCCTGAAGATCTACTCAGAATTAATGAATTCTGTATCATCTACAAATCTATTAGAGGTGTATATGGGTAAAGCTTCAGCCCTTTACAACCTCTCTCGATATTCTGAGGCAGTGGAAGTTTATAATGATGCCTTCAAGAGATTAGAGATAAATAGTCTTAAACCAGAAGTACTGGATAAACTTCATTACAACTTGGGCTGGGCATACCTGAAGGATGGAAAGTTTAAAGAGGCAATCTCAGAATTTCAGAAGGTCGCCTCTGTTTCAGAGGATAAGATGATAAAGATCGCCAGTTTATGTTTGGCTGCGGATACCTATCAGGATGCAGGACAATACGAGAAGGCGATCTCCTCCTATGAAGAGATTTTAAAGGACTACCCTGATAATCTCTATGCGGATTACCTTCAGTACCAGTTAGGGGTATGTTTTTTAAAATTATCTAATTATCCCTCTGCGATTATGGCTTTTAAAGGGCTTTTAGCCAATTTTCCCCGCTCAAAACTTTTAGATGAAGCAACCTACGCTTTAGGGCTTACTTATTTTCAAGGAGAGGATTTTCAGAAAGCCATAGAGACCTTAGCTGATTTTGCCTCTCGCTTTAAGGATAGCCATCTGAAAGCAGAGGCAACTTATCTTTACGCCTCCAGTCTTTATAATATACAAAAATTTAATGAAGCGATCGAAGTTTTTAAAACGATAATTAAGGATTACCCTGAGGATAAACAATTAGTTCAGAAGGCAGAATTTGAGATCGCTGATTGTCTTTATAAGCTTGGCAGAGAAAAGGAGGCATTAAATGCTTTTAATCTTCTGCGCGCTAAATACCCGGATGCTAATATCACTGCGGAGGTTCTCTGGTGGTTAGGCTCTTATTATTGGCGATTGGATAAAACCGATTTATCCAAAAGATATTTTGAGGCGATAATCCAAAACTTTCCCGAAAGCAATCTTTTAGCAGATGCCTATTACGCTTTGGGGTTTATCTATGCAGAGGAGAACGATTATAGTAAAGCGATGGAATTCTTTAAAAAGACCGAAGCGATAGCTGAGCCTGACCTGGTAGGTCAGGCGATGATAGCCAGGGCAGATATCCTTGTAAAACAGAGTGATTTTATAAAAGCCTTAGAGCTATACCAACAGGTAATTCAAGAATACCCCCATCTTTCTAGTATAGTTTATCCAAAGATTGCGGAAGCAAATTATTCTTTGGGTAAGCTTGAGGAAGCGATAGCTTTTTATCGCAAAGCGGTGGTCAGTTGTTCACCTAAACAGGCGGGGGTTTTTCAATTTAGGATTGCGGAGTGTTTTCAGGAACAAAATCGTTTAGATGAAGCGATAGAGGAATATCTAAAGGTAAGTTATCTTTATCCAGAGGATAAGTCATTGGTGACAAAAGCTTTAATCAGGGTAGCCCAGATTTATGAGGGGAAAAAAGACCTGCGGTCAGCTAAAAGTATATACCAGAAGATTATAGATATGGATGTTCAGGAGGCAAAATATGCAAAGGAAAGGTTGGATTCATTGGAAGCTTTACCTTAAAAGGAAAGGAGTTTAATTATGTGGCAGTTATTTTTAAAAGGCGGACCCGTGATGTGGCCAATTCTTTTCTGCTCAATATTTGCCTTGGCGATTATTCTGGAGAAGTTATACTTTTTGCATAAGAATAGTATCAACAGCCAAGATTTTTTAAAGAATATCAAGGATAAATTAAAACGTCGTGAGATAAAGGAGGCAATTAAATTATGCGATCAAACGGATGCACCTGTCTCCCGTATCCTTAAGGCAGCTATCTTAAAATTTGATCGCAGTCGTCAGGAGATAAAAGAGGCGGTTGAAGAGTCAGCTCTCTATGAGGTGCCTCGGTTAGAAAAGAATTTAAGTATGCTGGCTACGATTGCCCATATTTCTCCTCTTTTGGGTCTTTTAGGTACAGTTACGGGGATGGTGAGATGTTTCTATACTATTCAGATAAAGGCAGGTTCCTTTAATCCTGTTTCGGCTGCAGATTTAGCAGGAGGGATCTGGGAGGCTTTACTTACTACGGTCTTTGGTTTGGTAGTAGCGATCCCTACTTTTGTTGCCTATAATTATTTGGTTAATCGGATAAATCATCTTATCTTAGAGATGGAGCAGGTTTCTACCGAACTGGTTAATTTTCTTACCGAATAAAATTTATGCGTTTTAAAAGACATATAGAATTAGAGCACGGCTTAAGGCAGATTGATATTGCTCCTCTGATTGATATGGTATTTCAGTTACTTATCTTCTTTATGCTTACCTCCTCTTTTATCGTCCAGCAGGGGATTAGGGTTAACCTTCCTCGCGCAGTTACTTCTGAGATAGTAAAACAGAAAAATTTAGAGATCTCTATATCAGCTGAGAATATTATTTACATAAATGAAAAAGTTGTCACTCTACCGGAGCTAAAATCTCTCCTTAAGGTTTTGGAGAACAAAGAGATACCTGTTTTAATTAAGGCAGACCGCCGGGCACTTTTAGGAAGGGTAGTGGAGGTTTGGGATCTCTTAAGGGAGGCGGGTTTCTCCCATATAAATATTGCTACTACACAGCAGTAAAATTGTGGCTAAATCAATAAATATAGCTATAGTGGTTTCTTTATGCGGGCATCTTTTAGGATTCAGCTTTATTCAACCCAGCTTAGATACTGCTTATTCCGAAGCAAAATTTTTAAAGATTTTTTTCTTAGGTTCATTATTTGATCAGAAGGAGATCCTCTTACCCATAGTAAATAATGAAGTTATAAAAGAGGATTTTTTAAATAAAAAGATAACCCTCAATCTAAAGACAGTCTATCTTAAGCCTCACTATAAAGGGATAGAATTTTTGAATCTTAAAATTAATCGGGGTCTTTTTAATTTAAACCTAAATAATGAAAAAAAAATAATTTATCCTTCGCCAGAACATTATCTATTAAAAAAAGAGACCCCTTTAATGTTTTATCCATATCTACCCTATAGTTTTCTTATTTATTTTAAGGACCGGCAAAAAGCCTATCTGGAGTTTTCATTTTATATTTCTAAATCTAAATTGGTCTCTATAAATAGGAAGATAACCTCTGCCAATTTAGAAGTTGACCTCCTGGTTATGCGCTATATCAGTCGTAGTCTATATTTAATAAAGGATAGTTTTCCTACTGATTGTTGGCAGACTGTAAAGATAGAGCTTAAACAGAAAGATGCTCAGAATTGATTTTTATTGGCTGGTAGCTTCTTATCTAAGTCTATTTATTATTTTTTTCTTTCTCTTTGAGTTAAAGGAAAAGTTCCGTACCAAAGACCTAAATATTAACCCCCGTTTTATCTGGCATTGCTCTGTGTGCACTCACTCCTATATAGATACACGCAGTGAATTGTTTAGTATCTGTCCGCGTTGTGGCTGTTATAATACAAAGATTGATGCTTAAATTTTATTGACAAATTTAAAACCTAAATTAAAATTAAGTTATAGAAATTAAAAGGAGGGGCGATGATTACGGAGATAGGGATTGTGGCAGGAGAGATATGGCATTATCTCGATCAACATGGAGAGGTGAATTTTTCTGAATTAGTCAATAATATTGATAAACCCCGGGATACGATTCTGATGAGTTTGGGATGGTTAGCAAGGGAAGGTCATGTGATATTAGTAGAACAGGGAAATGATTACCGGGTAAGTTTAAGAAGGAATGTTTAAGGCGGGTTCTGGAAAATCCGTGGCTTTAGTTTTGGTATTAGCAGTGCTTTTTTTTGTAATTGTCGTGGCAAATATCGTGCTTATCCTTTTTTCTAGTCAAGCTAGGCTTTCCCATCATCAGGTATCGCGCATCCAGGCATATTATGCAGGTATGGCAGGTATAAATTATGCTTTTGAGCAATTAAGAATAGGAAATTGGACTGAAGGCACGTATTATTTAGCAGATGAGAATTTCCCTCATATAATCAAAAACAGGACAGTCCAGATAGAGATCGGACCGCTTCTAACCACAGGTTCCCACCAAGGTCAGCGCAAGGTAAGAGTGCGCGTTCAATACATTAACCCACCTTATTAATAAAAAAATTTTATAATTTAAGTAAATTTATTATAATTTAGCATCCTTTGATTATCTTTAAAAATTTTATAATTTTTTTAAAAAATAAGTAAATTTATATAAAAAAATACTTGACAAAGTAAAAATTTTATGTTTTAATTTTTTTGTTTTTAAAAATGAGGTAAAAGATGAAAAGATTGATGAATATTGAGGAATTAGCAGATTATTTAAGATTACGCAAACAAACTATTTATAACTGGCTTTACCAGAAAAAGATATCCGGATTTAAAGTAGGAGGGGTATGGCGTTTTGATAAAAAAGAGATAGATGCCTGGTTAAGGAGTAGAAAAATAGAGTTAAAATCCAAGGAGACCGATGAAAAATAATTTAGGGATATATTTTGGAGTAAAAGGGATTGAAGTAGTCTGGGCAAAGGGAAGAAAGATCCTTGCTAATTTTGATATCCCCCAAGAAAAATACACCACCCTGGAATTGGAGGAAAAGGTTCCTCAGGAGATAAAAATCGTAGCTTTAATAAAGGATGGTTTAAGGAAGCAGAGGATAGAGAGTAAAGAAGCCAATCTCTGCCTCTGCGGTAGAGATCTGATTATCCGTTCCTTTGAGTTACCCGTACATCTACCACCCAAAGAACTGCCCCAAGCAGTAAGTTATGAGGTAAAGAAGTATCTTCCTTTTAAATTGGAAGAGATCTTTTTTGATTTTCAGGCAAAAAAGGATTATAAGGAGAAAAAGACCCTGGTAATTTTTTTGGGGATTAAAAAGGAGAACTTTAATTTCTATTTATCTTTGATGAAGGAATTGGGTTTTAAACTAAATGCGATGGAATATTCAGGTTTTAGTTTATTGAGGTTTGCCAAAATACTTAATTTAGCCAAAAAAGGTACCTTTGCCTTTTTAAACTTGGATTTTGAGGATGAATCGAGTTTCATTGTGATAGAGGATAACTTTCCGTTATTTACGAGGGATATATACTTAGAAAAAGAAACGGATAGAGAATCCCAGCAGTCTAGATTGAAAAGTGAAATTCAATTATCCCTTGATTATTACTATCATCGAAAATTCCCTTCTAAACATATTGAGAAGATAATTATCTTTGGGCCTATGGAGGTTAAGGATATCGTTATTAAATTAAATCAGGAGATGGATTGGAATTTAGAATTTATGGAAGTCTCTCAAAAAATAACCCATACGGATAAATACAGTCTCAGTGCTTTGAAAGCTTTGGGTGGTTGTTTAAAAGGGTTAGTGAGTCTTCCTTACAGCTTTGATCTAAAGGAGACCTGGGAAAGGGAGGGGAAAAAGGAAGAGAAAAAAGAGATACCTTCCAAAATCACCTTACAGGAATTTAAACCATCGGTGGGAGTGGTAATTTTATGTATCTTTATGCTTATTTTTAGTTTCGGCTGGCAGTTTTATCAAAGGATACCGATAAAGAAACAGATAGATAAAATAATTTCCGAACAGCGAAATATAAATCCTGTATTAGGAGGAAAAACACATTTAGAGTTAGAAAATAAAAAATCCGAGTATTATAATAAACTTAATACTATAAAAAATGTAGTCAATCAATACCATTATCTTCTCCCCTCTTTAAATCTCATTCCCCAGATTCTTCCAGAAGGGGTATGGTTGGTGGAGTTAAATTTTATTCAACGAGAGACAAAAAGAGAACTTTATTTAAAGGGAAAAGCGTATCTTAAAGATTATAATAAAGAACTCTCTGCCATAAACAAATTTTTCTCTGATTTAAAGAACAATCCTGAGTTTTCAAAAGCTTATAAAAATATTGAACTGGTCTCTATAGAACGTTCAGAGATAGAGAAAAAGGAGGTAACCGACTTTGCCATTAACTGCTGGTAATTTAGACATAAAGATGGTATTGAAAAATCCTCAAAGGATAATCAATATCGTTCTGATAATTATAAGTCTTATTCTTAGCCTAAACATCTACAATGGACAGAAAAAAGAGCTTCTTAATTACCAAAAGCGGTTGGATTCTGAAAAAAACAAAAATGAGTTATTAAGAGAATTGAGCGTATTAGAGAATAAATTAAGGGAGTGCAGAAATGCTTTAAAGATAAAGGATACCTCGGAGATGATTAGTACGGTTACAGAGCTATCTGAAAAGGCAGGATTAAAAATCCTCACGGTTAAACCACAACCAGAAGAGGATAACCCCCTTTATAAAAAATCAAGATTAAAACTTCTCTTAGAAGCGGAGGATTATCATGCGATAGGAAATTTTATCGCCCAGTTAGAGGCAAATGAAGATTTATATAAGATTGAAAGCTTGTCGATAAGGCCAGCTAAAAGAAGTGGAGTTCAGCTGGTCACTTCAGATGGAAAATTAGAAGAGGAGAGAGTATTGAATCTGGAGATGGTAATTGTAAGATTTATTTTTAAAGGATGAAAAAAAATATCTTTTTAATAATTTTTTTTCTTTTCGGTTTATTATTGAAACCTACTAAAATTTATACTCAAAAGGAAACGGATTCATTTATACCCTCCTCTGCGGTATATACATCCGCATCGTTGCGGGATCCCTTTGAAGATTACTTTACTAAGAAATCCAAAACAAAAAAGACAAAAGCTGTCTCTGAAGAGGAGGAAAAACCTAAACCCTTACCCAGTTTTACTATTCAAGGAATAATCTGGGAGGGGCTTATCCCCATGGCGATTATTAATGATAGGGTGGTAAAAGTAGGGGATATTTTGGAAGAAGCTAAAATTATCGGGATTGATAAAGAGGGAGTTAGTTTTTTATATTATGGGAAAGAATATAAATTATTAGCACCTGCTTATATATATAAAAGTGAGAAAGAGGGAGGGAAAAAATGAAGAGAATAATTTATTTATTTTGTAGTATAATAATTATAAGTATCTCTGTTAATTACGTTAAAGTAGGACGCCTTACAGCGGAAGAACCAACTATCTCTTTAGATTTTAAGGATGCTAATTTAAAAGATGTCTTGAAGGTCTTTTCAATCCAATCCGGTTTAAATTTTATTGCTTCGGAAAGTGTTCAGGATAAGAAAATAACCCTATATTTAGAAAAGGTCCCTTTAAAAGAGGCAATGGATAAATTATTTAAGGCAAATAATCTACAGTACGAATTAGATGAGGAGGCAAAGATATTTATCATTAAACCATCGGGGCTGGAGCCAGTAGAGACGATAACTCGGATTTATACCTTAAAGTATGCTTCAGTTTCCTCGTCTCCTTTAGTTACAGAGATTCAGACTTATTTAAAAGAAAAACAATCCGCTACAAAAGAATCGGTAGGGATTTCTGAGGCAATTAGAAAGGTGCTTTCTCCCCAAGGAAAACTTATCGAAGAACCCCGCACTAACAGTCTTATTATTACCGATGTTCCTGCTAAATTTCCTCTGATTGAAGAGATAATTAAAAAATTGGATGTTCCTACGCCCCAAATAATGCTTGAGGTAGAGATGTTGGATGTAAATAAGAATAGATTAGAAAAGATGGGAATAAAATTTGGGGATATTACTAATTATCCTTCTCTTCTTCAACTTACGATTACGGGTGCCCAGCGGGGAACAAAATTTCCTTTTTCCAGTCTTTGGCCAGAAGAAGGAGCAACTTCTCCCAAAGATAAAACTCTACCGGGCATTATAAGTTTTGCTAATCCCTATCAGATAATTTTAGATTTTATTAAATCCCAATCGGATACGCGTATCCTTGCCCGTCCCCGTATACTCACTTTAAATAATGAACCTGCAGAGATAAAGATTACTGCCAATGAAGCAGTGAATGAGAAACGGACAAAAGACGCAGATACCGGGGATATTACTACTACTTATGAACGTATGGAAGTGGGCATTTCTTTAAGGATTACTCCGCAGATTAATTTAGAGAATAATGAGATTACGATGTTTGTTGTGCCCGAGGTTTCTAATACCAAATTAAGTAATGTCGCCTCCAATGTCTACGATCCTGAGAAACGTGAAACCAAAAATTTAGTTAAGGTAAAGGATGGTGAGACCATTATTGTAGGAGGGCTTATCCATAATGAGTTTAGTCAGACTAATACCAAATTGCCTATATTAGGAGATATACCGATAGTGGGTAGTTTTTTTAGGCACAAAAATGTAGGTAAGAATAGTGAAAGGGAACTTCTGATTTTTATTACTCCGCACATTATTAAAGAAAAAAGTTTAACTTCTGTATCCGAGAATATTAACTTAGAAAGAGAGCAAAGCGTAGAGACGGATATCCTGCGTTATAAAACTATCAATAATCTTTTAAATAATTTTGAGAAAGTAAGATAAATATGCCTAAGGAGAAATATCTAAAATTAGGTGATATGCTCTTAAAAGAGGGTTTTATCACCCAGGAGCAATTAAAAAAAGCTTTGGAGATTCAGGCAAGAGAAGGGGGTAGGTTAGGTGAGATTTTGGTAAAGATGGGAGCGGTAAAAGAGGAGGATGTGGTAAGTACTTTAGGAAAGCAGTTAGGTATTCCCTATTTTTCTTTAGGTACAGGGATGTTAAAACCTGCGGTTGATCAGGGATTAGAAGAACTTATTCCCAAAGAATTTGCCATCAAAAATTTAGTCCTTCCCCTTTCCCGTATCTTAAAATCCTTAACCTGTGCGATGTATGATCCCCTGGATTTAGTTTTGATTGATAATTTGAGAAAACTTACCGGCTGTGAAATAAATCCGGTAATTGCTACCCGTGCGGATATCATTAAAGCTATTGAGGAATTTTACGGAAGACAGACATTCTTAAAAGAGGCGGTGGAGGAGACCTACGAGGTTGCTCCCGCAGCGGAGGAAGCAGTGGAGCTGACGGAGGGAGAACTAAGTTTAGATGCTTTAATTGCCCGTGCGGAGGAAGCACCCGTAGTAAAACTTACCGATTTAATTATCCGTCAGGCAATCAATGAGCGTGCTTCGGATATCCATATTGAGCCTTTCAAAGATAAGATTTCTTTAAGGTATAGGATCGATGGTAAACTCTATGAGATCCCTCCACCGGCAAAACACCTGCATCTACCGATCATTTCCCGTATAAAAATTTTGGCTAAATTAGATATCGCAGAGAAGCGTCTTCCTCAGGATGGAGCATTCTTCGTAAAATTAGAAGATCGGGTAATAGATTTAAGGGTCTCTACCATCCCTACTATCTATGGAGAAAAAGTGGTGTTGAGGATTTTAGATAAAAGTACAGTGATTCTGGATCTTAACCAGTTAGGATTTGAGCCCCATCAATTAGAACTTATCCGTAAAAATATAAATATGCCTTATGGACTTATACTTTTAACCGGGCCTACGGGAAGTGGAAAAACTACTACCCTTTATGCGATTTTAAACGAGATAAAACATCCTACAAAAAATATTATCACTATCGAAGATCCTGTTGAATATCGCTTAGAGGGGATAAATCAGGTACAGGTAAAACCGGATATTGGACTTACCTTCGCCACCGCTTTACGTAGTTTCTTAAGACAGGATCCGGATATAATGCTGGTAGGAGAGGTAAGGGATTTGGAAACCGCGGAGATATGCATCCGTTCTGCTTTAACCGGACATTTAGTTTTAAGCACTTTACATACCAATGATGCACCTTCTGCCATAAACCGACTGATTGATATTGGGATTCAACCTTATCTGATTACTCCCTCTCTCCTTATGGTGGTAGCTCAGCGGTTAGTAAGAAAACTTTGCCCTGATTGTAAAGAAGCATACGAACCTCAACCTGAACATCTGGGAGGGATAAAATTAAATGCTGAGCTCATTTATAAACCCAAAGGTTGTCCCAAATGTACTCAGATCGGCTATAAAGGCAGGACCTGTGTGGCAGAGGTAATGGTGGTTTCAGATAAAATAAGGGATCTGATTACTCAGCATGCCACTTATCAGAAGATAAAAGAGGCCTGTATTGCTGAGGGGATGCAAACTTTATATCAATCTGCTTTAAGAAAAGTAGAGGCAGGAATTACCTCTTTAGAGGAAGCATTGAGCGTTACCTTTGGAGTAGAATAATGCCCTATTTTTCATATATCGCCCGGGATAGAACAGGAAAAAAAATTGTCGGTAGAGAAGAGGCGCTAAGTGCTGAGGAATTAACCGAGCGACTACAGGCAAAGGACCTCTTTATAATAAGTATCCTTCCTGAATCAGAAAAAGTCACCTCCGCAATTAAATCCAGAGTGCTTCATCAGCATAAGCGCATCACCTCTAATGACTTAGTTCTTTTATGCCAACAATTATCCACCCTTTTAGATGCAGGGGTACCGATTTTACAGAGTTTAAGAATAATCGCTAAACAGGTCTCCAGTATTAGATTAAATAAAATATTAGGGGAAATTATCCAGGATATGGAAAAGGGTTTAAGCTTGCATGAGTCATTAGCAAAGTACCCCCAAGTTTTTTCCGAACTATGGGTAAATCTGGTAGAGAGTGGTGAGGCATCCGGAAATTTAGCAGAGGTTTTGAAAAGATTATCTGACTATTTAGAGAGGAATGCCCAATTTCAACGTAAGCTTATTTCCAGTCTCATTTATCCTGCTATCCTTCTGGTAGTGGGGATATTTGCCCTTTTGTTTTTAACGATAAAAATTATTCCTACCTTTTCTGCCCTTTTTTCAAGTTTTAATGTTCAACTTCCTCTAATTACTAGGATACTTATCTTTGTCAGTAACCTCATCCGCAAGTACTTTATCTTTGGATTCTTGGGTTTATCTGTATTTATTTTTTTATTTCGTCAATTCTTAAGGTCAAAGGGAGGAAGAAAAAGTTGGGAAAGTTTTTTATTTAATTTTCGGCTAACCGGTAATTTCTTTAGAGCCCTGATTGTCGAAAGGTTCACCTCCGGTATGGCTACCCTTTTGGAAAGTGGTGTTCCTATCCTTTATGCCTTAGAGATATGTGAGCGCAGTATCGCTAATTTAGTAGTAGCAGAGATAATCCGTCAGGTAAAAGAAGAGGTAAGAGCAGGGAAAAGTTTAAGTTTACCTTTAGAGAGGAGTGGTTTTTTTGAGCCGATGGTCATCCAGATGGTGGCAGTAGGAGAGGAGATTGGAGAACTACCCAATATGCTTAAACGGATAAATAGTTTTTATCGCGAGTATGTGGATAATTTTTTAGTGCGCTTTACTTCCCTTTTTGAACCGGTGATGCTGGTGGTTTTAGGAGTAATTATTGGTCTGATGGTCATTGGTGTGTTTTTACCTTTATTTCAGATTACCCAGATACGTTAAATATTGACAAAGATATTTTTAAATGCTAAACTTAAATTAGAAAGGAGGTGAAAGAAGGAAAAACAATTTAGTTTCAAAAGAAAGCGGTTTTTTTAATTATAATAAAAAGGAGGGAAAATGAAAAAAGGTTTTACATTACTTGAACTTTTAATTGTAGTTATAATCGTAGGGGTTTTGGCAACTTTGGCTTTACCTAACTTTTTAAGAGGTGTGGAACGGGCTCGCTGGGCTGAGGCAAAAAATATACTGGGTGCTTTAAGGGCTTCTCAGATAAGATATAAAGCACAATATGAGACGGGATATGCAACTAGTCTAGGTGATCTGGATGTAAATATTACTGCTATCCAAGGGAATGATACAACAAAATATTTTAAATTTTCTGTTGATAACAATGCTGCTCAGTTAGCTACTGCTACCCGTACCAGCGGAGATTATAGGGATTATAAGATCTCCATTAAGGAAGATGGAAATTTTACTTACGATCCGGAATCGACATTTCCTGCTTGGTTAAAGTAATTTTTGTTTAAAATTTAACTAAAACTAAAATGTGAGATTAAAAAGAGGAGTTTCTCTATTAGAGTTATTGGTGGTGGTAATAATTATAGGAATTTTGGCAGGATTATCCCTGCCTTTATTTTTTAAAACAAGGGAACGCGCCTTAGATAATGAAGCAAAGGCAAACCTTAAACTTATTCAGGCTGCCCAGAGAATATATGCCATGGAAGTAGGGTACTTTCTTGATTGTAGTGGTTATGAAGGAATTAATTGCATAAATACATATTTAAAGTTAACCTTGCCTGCAGGCGTTAAAAGATCTTGGGGTTATAATACCACTGCTCAAGTCTCTACATTTATCGTTAATGCAATTAGAAATACTACTGATCCCAATTGGTTGAGAACCTGGAGCATAGACCATGATGATGAAGAAGCAAACTGTACGGGGTCAGGTTGTCCTTAATTTAAGATGAAAAGAGGACTTACTTTAATTGAGATTGTAGTAGCATTGGTAATTTTAAGTATTAGCATGTTAGGAATCACTAATCTTTTAGTAAGCAGTAAAAGATACGTTCGTCATAGCCGTTGTCGAACCCAGGCAGTAAATTTAGCCCGATTTTATTTAGAAGAATTAGGTATGTATGTGAGAGCGGACCAGTGGCAGGCAGGAGATTATAGTAATCCTTTAAGCAGTGGACACCATATTATTACGGAAAATTTCTGGTTAGGCACTCCTCTAATCCGCTACAGATTATATTATGATGTATCTGGTTTAGATGATTTTGGCATGCGCAGGGTAAAATTGGAAGTAAAATGGATCGAGCCTACTTTCTGGCAAGGTTATGCCTATTAAATTTTCCCCATATAAAAAAGCAATCACCCTTTTAGAATTAATAATTGCTATTTCTTTATTAGCAATAGTAGGCTTAGGTATTGCCAGTTTAGATATTTTCAGTGGTTATTATCTTAGGAATATAGACCGTGTATCTATAGTTCAAAATGAACTTTCTTATATATTAGATCATATGGCAAAGATAATCGGAGGAGGAGAGATTGGTGGAGCAATTGGAGATATAAATAACCCACCTTTAAAGATTTATAGAATTCCTGATGGGGGTATGATGTTAAAGGTTTTTATTGATAGAAATAGAAATGGTAAAAGGGATCCTGAGGGGATAGATATGTGGGTGGGTTTTCAATTGCGTGTCTATGATCAGCCTCAGTATCAACTTTGGGTTTGGGCGCCTTGTGTAGGGGATACCTGTGATGGACCAGGAAGTAGCTATGCTGTTCTTTCTAAGAGGATTAAAGGTTGTTGCCAGGAATACGAAGGACAGGGAGAATTGGGTTTGCGCTTTGCGATGAATACAGGAGACCCCCATAATCTTTATGATCCTACAAAAAATTATGTAGATATAAGATTGGGAGGTTGTTATGACCCTTTTGAGAGAGATGGTTTTGCCTGCGGTACTCCGGAGAATCCTAGAGTTTATATGTATACCCGCATAAGGATGCCCGCAGTTTCTACACATTAGCAATGAAAAAAAATGGTTTTACATTAATCGAAATTTTAATTGCAGTATTAATTGTCGCTATCCTTGCAGGGATAAGTATGTATTATTTACCCCACGCCATAGAGAAGGCACGCTGGGCAGAGGCAAAGGAACTTTTAGTTGTTTTATGGACTGCCCAGCGAAGACAAGTGGCAATGGGAAGGGGTTTATGTAATCCGGATTATCCAAATGATTTTAGTTGTTTAGACCTCACTATAACTCCTCCTAAATATTTTAATTTTAAACTTTCCGCAGATACTAGCCAAATAGTTATTGCGCAGAGAAAACCAGCTGGAGCAAAAATGTTTATTGATTTTGATGGTAATATAAGATATTCAAATGATACTCCTGCTTGGCTAAGGGATTAATTGCTGTTTTAATCCTACCATTTTGTCAGGCAATATTTATTTGCCAATAAAATTAAATTGTGTTAAATTATTTAAAGGGGCCATAGTTAAAAGGGATAACGTAGCGTTCGCATCGCTAAATTCCGGGTTCGATTCCCGGTGGCTCCAGACTACGCTAAGCAGGTAAGTTACTCTTACGAAGTAAGCTTCGTCTGGTAAACCAGACTACGCTTGTAAGAATCGAACCCAAAAAGAGGGTTTTAGGGAGAAAAGATCGTTTTCTCCCTAAGGTTTGTTCTTTAGAATTATAAAGGAAGGGGTGACACCCCGAAGTTTCGGGGGCCAGAGGGGAAACCATAAGGTTTCCCTATGGGGAGCGAGTGAAACGAGCGACGGGTTCGATTCCCGGTGGCTCCAGACTACGCTAAGCAGGTAAGCGATCCAGAGAAGTAAGCTTCGTCTGGCAAACCAGACTACGCTTGTAAGGTAGTTATTCAGGTGTTAAGGTGTTTAGGTTTTTAGGTGTTAAGGTATTAAGGTGTTAAGGTATTTAGGTGTTAAGGAATTAAAAAACTATACGCTAAACGCTATACGCTATTAAAAGAATGAAGTTATTTTCTTACTTTTTAATTTTATTTTTCATATTAAGCTTTAACTTTTCTTTAAGGGCAGAGGAGGTAAAAAATCCCAATGTCGCGGGTGCTTTTTATCCGGATAATCCTCAACAACTTTCTTCTATGATTGATAGCTTTCTTGAAGAAGCAAACCCTCCTTCTATAAAAGGAGAGATTTTTGGTTTGATTTTGCCCCATGCGGGTTATATTTATTCAGGAAAGACCGCCTCTTTTGGATATAAGCTCATTAAAGATAAACCCTACCATACAGTAATTATAATGGGACCCAGCCATTATTATGGTTTTAAAGGCATATCTATATATCCCGAAGGAAAATTCCGTATTCCCTTAGGAGATATAGAGATAGACAAAGAATTTACTGAAAAATTACTCTTTAAAGACAAAGATATAATTTTTGAGCCAAGGGCATTTGAAGAGGAGCATTCAGTAGAGGTACAACTTCCATTTTTAAAGAAGGTCTTAGGTGATTTTAAAGTTGTTCCGGTAGTAATGGGCTATAATGATTTAGAGATACTTAAAAGATTTGTTTTTCTTTTGAAAGAAGCAATTGGCCAGCGTAAAGATATTTTAGTGATCGCCTCTTCAGATATGTACCACGGATACGATTATGAATTTTGCTCTTTAGTGGATAATCTTACTTTAAGCTATTTAAAAAATATGGAGGTGGAAGGTTTATATAAAGCAATTTTAGAAGGGAAAGCTCAACTCTGCGGAGCTTGGCCGGTTTTGACTTTAATTATGTTAGCTAAAGAATTGGGACATCAAAAATTAGAGGTATTAAATTATACAAACTCTAGTGAGGTTACGGGAAATAAAATAAAAGGTACCTGGACAGTAGGTTATAGTAGTTGTGTAATTGATAACGAAAAAACGGAGGCAGATATGTTTAACAAAGAACAGAAGAAAAAACTTTTAGAGATGGCGCGAGAAGCGATTGAGTATTATCTTAAGACCGGAAAAAGATTAGAGGTTAATCAACCCGATGATCCAGTTTTATCTAAAAATATGGGTGCTTTTGTCACTTTACATAAATATGGTCAACTTCGGGGTTGTATCGGAAACTTAATCGGAGAAAAACCCCTATATTTAACCGTTATAGATATGGCAGTAGAATCCGCAGTGGATGATCCGAGATTTCCTCCTTTAAAATTAGAAGAGTTAAAAGATATTGAGATTGAGATCTCGGTGCTTTCACCTTTGGAAAGGATAGATAACCCGGATAAGATAATTTTAGGAAAACATGGAGTATTGGTAAGAAAAGGCTTTAGAAGCGGAGTGTTTTTACCGCAAGTAGCTGAAGAAACCGGTTGGTCAAAAGAGGAATTTTTATCCTATTTATGTAGCCATAAAGCAGGACTTCCTCCTTATGCTTGGAAAGATAAAGATACCGAACTTTATATCTTTACCGCTGAGGTTTTTTCTGAGAAGGAATTAGAATAATTGATATTTTATGCCCCATATATATCTGGCTCATCCTCAATTAATTAAAGAAAAAATAATCATCGAAGATTTAAAGAAAATTCATTACCTTAAGGATGTATTGCGCCTTAAACCCCAAGACAGAATAACCCTATTCGATGCTCAAGGGATAAGGTATTTTTGCCAGATAGAAGGGATCTCAAGCCAAAGGATAATTTTAAATATCGATAAAAAAATTTTTGGTTCTAATATATTGCCACGCATAACCGTTGCTTTTGCCCTGATTAAGAAAACGAAAATCATGGATGATTTAGTGGATAAATTTACCCAATTAGGGGTCTATAGAATTATCCCTACGGTTACCCAAAGAACTATAGTAAACTGGAGTCAAGAAAAAAAAATTAAACAGATCGAGCGTTGGCAAAAGGTAGCTATAAGTTCAAGTCAGCAATCCAAAAGAGATTTTCTTCCTATAATTGAAGAGATTAAAAAAATAGATGAGGTAATAAGAGAGCAAGTAGAACTTAAGCTTATCTTTACGGTTTCTAAAGAGACGATACCTTTAAAGGAGCTTTTAGATAAAAAATCAACTTTTAAAGAAGTCCTTGTTTTGATCGGTCCAGAAGGAGATTTTAGCCTTCAGGAGATAAACCAGGCAAAAAGGGCAGGGTTTATCCCCGTTTCTTTAGGAAAACTCATCTTAAGAGCAGAGACCGCTTCTCTGGCAGTAGTAAGCTTTATCCGTTTGTATGCAGACCGTTAAATTTTTTACCTTGGGTTGTAAAGTAAACCAATACGATACTCAACTCTTACGTGAACAACTTTTAGCCTTTGCGGATTTTAGAGAAATAGAAAATAATCATCCTTCAGATATCTATATTATCAATACCTGCACAGTTACCGCCTCTGCGGATAAAGAATCATTTGAGCTTATCCGCAGAGCAAAAAAAGAAAATCCTTTAGGCCTAATTATTGTGACCGGTTGTTTAGCAGAATTGGATAGTGAGAAGATAAAGGATATAGATAACAAAATAATTATCCTAAAAAATAAAGAGAAAAAAGATTTATTAAAAAAATTACCCATTACTAATTACCAATTACCATTTACCGAACAGTCAAGTGTTAGTTATTTTAAAGGACATACGCGGGCATTTTTAAAGATTCAGGAGGGCTGTGATAATTTTTGTTCTTACTGTAAGGTGCCTCTGGTGAGGGGAAGCTCAAGGAGTAAAAATCCGAATGAGGTAATTGAAGAATTTAAGACCTTAATTAAAAATGGTTATAAAGAGATAGTCCTCTGTGGGATATGTTTGGGTAGTTTTGGAAAAGACCTTAAGCCCAATATAGAACTGATTGACCTTTTAGAGAGACTGGATGATTTGGAGGGAGATTTTCGTATCCGTTTAAGTTCTATAGAGGCCTGGGATATAACCGAAAAGTTTATTCAGAATATAGAGAAGATTAAAAAATTATGCCCACATTTACATATCCCACTTCAGAGCGGAGATAATCTTATACTCAAGCTGATGAACCGTCCAGTCACCCCAGAGCTTTATTTAGAGAAGATAGAAAGATTAAGGGAGAAGCTCCCCCTTTTGGTTATTACTACAGATGTATTAGTAGGTTTTCCTTATGAAAAAGAGGAAAATTTTTTAAATACTATAAATTTAATTAAAAAAATAAAGCCACTTAAAGTGCATATCTTCAGTTTCAGCCCCCGTCCTTATACAAAGGCATATTCTCTGGGAGGGAAAATTTCACTCGAACAGCTAAAAAGAAGGGTTAATCTTTTAAAAGAAGTTGTTAAAGAACAGAGCTTCAGGGTAAAACAGGATTTTTTAGGAGAATCTGTGCGTGTGCTTTTTGAATCCTCTTATAATAAAGGGGATGATTTGTATTGGCAAGGCTTTGCGGATAACTATTTAAAGGTTAAGCTAAATTGTAAAGAGGATTTGAAAAATAGATTTCTTAAGGTAAGATTGGAATCGATAGAGGATGATTATATTTTGGGAAGATTTTAAATTTTACTTTGAATTTTTTAAAACCGATGCTATATTATTAAAAGTTTAGCTATGCCTAAAAAAAGAGAAAAGACGATAGATATTAAAACGGTAAGATACATTGCCCATTTGGCCAGGATTGAGTTAGAGCCTAAGGAGTTAGAGATTCTCTCTGATCAACTTAAAAAAATCATCGAGTTTATAGACCAATTAAAGAAACTCGCTGTGGAAGATGTACCTCCTACGAGTCATATCCTGCCTTTAAAGAATGTTTATAGAGAGGATATACTTAGCGGTTCTCTTCCTCAGGATAAAGTTTTAAAATGTGCGCCTCAGAAGAAAGATAATTTTTTTGTGGTTCCTAAAATAATTGAATAAGCATATGGAATTAAATAGACTTAGTGCCCGAGAACTCCTTAAATTGTTAGACGAGGGTTCTATAAAAATCGATGATGTAGTTTTAGCATTGAAAGAAAGGATAAACAGAATAGATCATCGGATAAATGCCTATGTAAGAAAGGAAAAGGATTTAAGTCTTTCGGCTCATCAAAGCGGTCTTTTGCAGGGACTTCCCATAGCGGTAAAGGATAATATCTGTACCGAAGGTCTAAATACCGAATGCTGTTCAAGAATTTTAGAAGGTTTTATCCCCCCTTACGATGCAACGGTAATAAAAAAATTAAAAGAAAATGGCGCATCAATCTTTCCTTTGAAGACCAATATGGATGAGTTCGCCTTTGGTTCTTCCTGTGAGAATTCCTGTTTTGGGCCTAGTCATAATCCTTGGAATCAAGAGTACGTATGCGGAGGTTCTTCCGGTGGTTCAGCAGCTGCGGTAGCGGCAGATGAAGCTATCTTTGCTTTAGGAACCGATACTGGCGGTTCAATTAGACAACCAGCAAGTTTCTGTGGTGTGGTAGGATTAAAGCCTACCTACGGAAGGGTTTCGCGTTTTGGTTTGATTGCTTTTGCCTCCTCTTTAGATGTAATTGGTCCGATTACTAAAGATGTTTATGACTGTGCCCTTCTTTTAAATATTATCTGTGGTTATGACCCTTATGATTCTACTTCAGTAAATATAGAGGTAACTGATTTTACTAAAGGATTATCCCAAGATATAAAAGGATTAAAAATCGCTTTACCTAAAGAGTATTTTATTGAGGGGGTAGATAAAGAGGTAAAAGAAGCGATAAGAGATGCGATTGAGGTTTTTAAAAAATTGGGAGCCAGTTTCCAGGAAGTTTCTTTACCCCATACTGAATATGCAGTAGCGGTTTATTATATCGTTGCTACCGCAGAAGCAAGTTCTAATCTGGCACGCTTCGATGGAGTACAGTATGGCTTAAGGATTAGACCTAAGGAGCAAAAAGAAAGTGCCCTTTTAGATATGTATAAAAAGACACGCGGAAAAGGATTCGGTCAGGAGGCAAAGCGCCGGATTATCTTGGGAACTTTTGCACTTGCCCACGGTTATTATGAAGCCTATTACTTAAGAGCCCAGAAAGTAAGGACATTAATAAAAGAGGATTTTGATAATGTATTTAAGGAATTTGATTGTATCCTTACTCCTACTTCACCTACTCCCGCATTCAAAATAGGAGAGAAAATAAAAGATCCCTTAAAGATGTATCTTTCCGATATCTTTACGATCAGTGCAAATCTGGCAGGGATTCCGGCGATCTCTATCCCTTGCGGATTCACAAAAAAAGGCTTACCCATAGGATTACAACTTTTGGCTAAACCCTTTAGAGAGGATATCCTTTTAAGGGTGGCTTATAATTATGAACAGAATACGGTTTGGCATAAAATGAAACCTAAATTATAAATATATGGAATACGAAGTAGTAATTGGTTTAGAGGTACATGTGCAGTTGAAGACAAAAACCAAAGCATTCTGTGGTTGTTCTACCGAATTCGGAAGACCTCCTAATAGTAATGTCTGTCCGGTTTGTTTGGGTTTCCCCGGAAGCTTACCGGTATTGAATAAAAAAGCTTTGGAGTTTGCCATAAAAGTAGGCTTAGCGCTTAACTGTAAAATTCAAAAATATATTCGTTTTGACCGCAAGAATTATTTTTATCCGGATTTGCCTAAGAATTATCAGATATCCCAGTATAATCTACCGGTAGCCCAAGATGGTTTTTTGGATATAGAGCTTGAGGAAGGGATTAAAAAACGGATTGGCATAAAAAGAGTGCATTTAGAAGAGGACGCAGGAAAACTTATCCATCTTGAAGACTTTTCCTTAGTAGATTTTAATCGTGCAGGGATCCCGCTTTTAGAAATTGTAAGTTTACCCCAGATAAATAGTCCCCAAGAAGCCCATGAATACCTTATAACTTTAAAGGAGATTTTGCGTTATTTAGAGGTTTCCGATTGCGATATGGAGAAGGGTTCCTTACGCTGTGATGCCAATATCTCTTTAAAGAAGAAAAAGGATTTAAAATTGGGAACAAAGGTAGAGCTTAAGAATATGAATTCCTTTAAAGCGGTAAAAGATGCCCTTTCCTATGAGGTTGAGCGCCAGAGTAAGTTATTATATTCTAATAAAACTCTAATTCAGGAGACACGGTTATGGGATCCCAAAGAAGTCAAAACGGTCTCAATGCGCACTAAAGAAGAAGCACAGGATTATCGCTATTTTCCTGAACCGGATTTAGTTCCTTTTATTTTAGAAGAAACTGATATAGAAAAGATCAAAGCATCTTTACCGGAACTGCCGGATTCAAAAAAACAGAGATTAATGGAAAGATACGGATTATCTTTTAAACAGGCGAAATTTATCGCCTCGGAAAAAGGACTGGCAGATTATTTTGAGAACTGTCTTAATTTTTATCCTCAACCAAAGATAGTTTATAACTGGCTTTCAGGTCCTCTTATGGCTGAGATGAATGAGCGTAAACAAAATATAGAGGATTTAAAAGTATCACCTGAGCAACTCTGTGGGTTAATTAAACTGGTAGAAGAAAATAAAATAAGCAATCTTAAAGCCAAAGAGGTCTTAAAGAAGATGTTCGATACAGGTAAATCTTATACCGAGATTATTCAATCAGAATCTGTCGCTCAGATTTCAGATACCGAGAAATTAAAAGAGATATTAGATGAGGTATTAAAGCAAAATACAAAATCTGTACAGGATTATAGATCAGGGAAAACTAATGCGCTGATGTTTTTAGTAGGGCAGGTGATGAAGAAAACCAATAAGAATGCAGACCCTCAGCTTGTTCAGAGATTACTTAAACAACTTTTAGATAATCTTAAAGAGGAGGCAGAATGAAAAAAAGAATTAATATTTTTTTTATAGGATTTTTTATTTTAGTTTTCTTCTGGGTAACTACAGCCTATCTTTCTGCGATAGAACGTAAGAAAAAAGATGAACTTTATCGAGAGGTTCAACTCTTTTCTTCTGCTTTAGGGATAGTAGAGAGTGATTATGTGGATGAGGTTTCTTATAGAGACCTTATCTACGGTGCGTTAAAGGGTATGCTTTCCAGTTTAGATGCTCATAGTCAATTTCTTGATCCGGAAAGTTATAATGAATTAAAGGTGGAAACTGAGGGAAAATTCGGAGGTTTAGGAATAGAGATAACTATAAAGGATGGGCTTTTGACTGTGGTTACGCCCATTGAGGATACCCCTGCCTGGAAAGCAGGGATAAAACCAAATGACCGGATTGTAAAGATTAACGGTGAATTAACCCGCAATATTACTTTAACCGAAGCGGTAAAGAAATTAAGAGGCAAACCCGGCACCGAAGTAAATATTACTATTTTAAGAGAGCAGGAAAACAAGGTTTTAGATTTTAAATTAATCCGCGATATTATTAAATTAAAGGATATAAAGGATGCTAAGATTTTAGAAGATGGTATCGGTTATATCCGCATAGTGGAGTTTCGAGAGAATACCCCCGCTCAGTTAGATGAGGCATTAAAAAAATTAAAGGAAGAAGGTATGTCCAGTTTGATTTTGGATCTGCGTAACAATCCGGGTGGGCTTTTAGAGGTGGCGGTAAAGGTAGCAGGAAAATTTCTTCCCCGCGGAAAACTTATCGTTTCTACTAAAGGTAGAAGAGAAAGGCAGAATATGGAGTTTTTCTCTCAGGAAAACACACCCCTTTTAGATATCCCTATGGTGGTATTAGTAAATCAGGGTTCTGCTTCTGGCTCAGAAATCGTCGCTGCCAGTTTACAGGATTATAAAAGGGCAATTATCTTGGGAGAAAAAACTTTTGGTAAAGGTTCGGTGCAGACAGTTTTTCCTTTGACCGATGGTTCTGCTTTAAGGATTACCACCAGCAAGTACTTTACACCCAAAGGTAGACTCATTCATAATGAAGGGGTAAATCCCGATATCGTGGTAAAGCAAAAGGAAACAGCCCTTGCGAGTTTAGATAAAGAAAAGAAACCCCAGGATATATTTGAGCAATTGGAAGAGAAGGTTAATATTCCCGAAGAAAAAATGGATTACCAAAGCGACCTTCAGCTTCAACGTGCAGTGGACCTTTTGAAGGCAATTAAAATTATAGAGAGAAAAGGAAATGAATAAGAAATTGAAATATAAGATTATTATCGGTATTTTATTTTTTATTATTATTCAATTATGGATTATTTATAAGCTTTCTATTAAGAGAAAACCACCTCCCTTAATAAAAGCTAAGATCGCTATTGTCTTAGATGATTGGGGGTATAATCTGGATAATTTTTATATATTAAAGGATATCCATCAACCTTTAACTTTAGCGATTCTACCGCATCTGAATTATTCTCAGCAAATCGCTCGTCTGGCTAAAAGTGCGGATAAAGAGCTGATTCTCCATCTTCCTTTAGAACCTAAAAAAAGTAATGATTATTTGGGTTGGGAGAAGTTTACTATTACTGTAGATATGTCTGAAGCGAAAATAAAAGAAATACTTTTAAAAGCCCTGGAGAACTTAGAGTTAGTAAAGGGTGTATCCAACCATATGGGTTCGCGTGCCACCGAAGATGAGAGAACTATGAGTGTTATCTTTAAGGAATTAAAAAGAAGGGATCTTTATTTTTTGGATAATTATGTAACCGCTGGCTCTATATGTAGAAAATTAGCTAATAAACTTTCCTTAAAATTTGTTGTGAGAGATGTCTTTTTGGATAACGAGAAAAATGCTGATTATATAAAAAATCAACTGAAGAAATTAAAAAACATTGCTTTAAATAAAGGTAAAGCAGTAGGTGTAGGGCATAGCCATCCGTTGACCCTTAAAGTTTTAAAAGAAGAGATCCCTAAAATAGAGAAAGAAGGTTTTGAATTTGTCTTTTTATCAGAATTGGTTAAATAAGATGAATGTATTGGGTATTGAAACCTCCTGTGATGAAACTGCACTTTCCATAGTAAAGGATGGCAAAAAGATTTTGGGAGAGAAGCTTTCCTCCAGTTTAAAATACCATTCTAAATATGGAGGAGTAGTTCCGGAGATCGCTTCACGAATGCATCTGGAGGCAATCGGATATTTATTTGAAGAATTATTAAAACAGACTAAATTAACTGCAAAAGATATAGACGTGGTAGCGGTAACTAAAGGACCAGGACTTTTGGGGTCTTTATTGGTAGGAACCTGTTTTGCCAAGGCGCTCGCTTATGCTTTAGATATTCCTCTAATAGGAGTAGACCATCTTTATGGACATCTCTATGCAGTTTTCTTAAATCAGGATAATAGAAGGATAAATTTTCCTTTTGTGGGGCTGGTAGTTTCTGGAGGTCATACTAGCCTATTTTATGTGAAGGACTTCTTAAATCCTAAAATTTTAGGTTCTACACTTGACGATGCTTGCGGAGAGGTTTTAGATAAGATCGCCAGACTTTTAAATTTAGGTTATCCCGGCGGGCCCCTCGTTGAAAGATTAGCCCAAAAAGGTAATCCTAAAAAAATCATCTTTAGTCCTATCAAGACAAAGAGACCTTTAGATTTTAGTTTCAGTGGAATAAAAACCGCTGTACTTTATTATTTAAAAAAGAAAGGATACACTATCGATTCTCTTTCTGGTACTGCTAAGGTTCCCCTGCGTTTAACCTGTGATATCTGTGCTTCTTTTCAGGAGACGATCTTTGATTCCTTAATCGAGAAGTCTTTATTTGCCTGTAAGATGCAAAAGGTAGATACCTTAGTAATCGGTGGGGGGGTGGCAAGAAATATGCGTTTAAGAGAAAAATTTTTCCAAAGAACAAAGGAGAGTGATATAAAGGTTTATTTTTCTTCTCCCTCTTTGTGTATGGATAATGCCAGTATGATTGCGGGTTTAGGTTATAGATTATTTAAAGAAGGTAAAACCGACGGCTTGAATTTGAATATAGACCTTGATTAAGGAGTTAGGTTTTTAGGTGTTAAGGTATTAAGGTTTTTAGGTGTTAAGGTATTTAGGTGTTAAGGTTTTAAGGTATTTAGGTGTTAAGGTTTTTAGGTGTTTAGGTGTTAAGGGATAAGAGAAGAAATTTTAATAAAAACTATACGCTATTAATAAGTAGTGAGTAGTGAGTATCGAGTAGTGAGTAGTCAGGGGTTAGGGAGTTAGGTGAGTTAGGGAGTAAAAAACGAAAATAACGATAATAACGAACTCAACGAAATTAATGAACTAAACGAAATTAACCAATTATCAATAGCAATTTAACAATATAAACATTTAAATTAGGAGGTTCTAATATGAGTGATAAATTGGTTATTTTAAGATTGATGATTTCTTTAATTTTAGGTGGACTTATTGGATTAGAACGTCAGCTTCATCGTCGCACTGCAGGATTACGCACGCATATTTTGGTCTGTTTAGGTTCCTGTCTTATTATGTTGACATCCCTGTATGTTTTTGATATATATAAAGATAAAGTTGCTTTGGATCCCGCAAGGATTGCTGCGGGAGTAATTACGGGTATCGGTTTTTTAGGTGCAGGGACAATTATAAGAGCAGGAGAGGCGGTAAAAGGGCTTACCACTGCTGCCAGTCTTTGGTTGGTAGCAGGGATTGGGTTAGCCATAGGTTGCGGTTTTTATAAAGCAGGAATTTTTGCTACTATTTTGGGATTAATTACGCTTTTCTTCTTAAGGTATTTAGAGACGATATTTTTTGGTAGATAGGATTTAGGGAGTTAGGTAAGTTAGGTATTTAGGTATTAAGGTTTTAAGGTGTTTAGGTATTTAGGTGTTAAGGAAATAAGGAAATAAAAACTATACGCTAAACGCTATACGCTATTAAAAAAGGAGGTGAAAATATGCCTCTGGGAAAGAAGCCCCAAGAAAAAGTTTTGGAAGTAGATGCCTTTTTACAGGGAGAGCTTTCTTTTAATGAGCCAGTAAATTTAAGGATCAACGGAAGATTTGAGGGAAATCTTAAGACCAAAGGAAATCTTACTATTGGTTCTACTGCGGTGGTGAATGCCCAAATCGTAGGAGAAAATATTATTATTGCAGGTAAAGTAAAGGGAAAGATAGTAGCCCATCATCTCCTTACTTTATTGCCCACCGCTATTGTGGAAGGGGAGATAGTGCCAGCACGCTTGAATATAGCAGAAGGAGCAATATTAGAAGGAACCTGTAAGATGCTTGGCGATGTATTAAATGTAGAAGAATTAGCCCGTTATTTAGAATTAGATACTAACAGTATCTTAGATTGGGCAAATAGCGGGAAAATCCCCGCTTTCAAAGAAGGCAATGAATGGAAATTTAAACGCCAGGAGATTGATGCCTGGCTTGCCTCAACCAAACTAAAATAATCTGATGTCTGAAGAAAAATTACTTACTGTAAGAGAGGTAGCCAAGATCCTTAACATTACGGAAAGACAGGTAATTGAATTGGCAGAAGAAGGCAAGCTTTGCGCTTATAAGGTAGCGGGTGTATATTTGCGTTTCAGACGCCAGGATGTAGAAGAGTTCAAGAAGAAAAGAGAAGAAACGACGGAGGGTTTATCTTCTGCGGGTATAAAGATAAAGGAAAGGATAATTGATTTTTTATATTTTAATGATTTTTATATCTTTTCCTTAATTCTGATTATTTGGCTAGTGATTATAATTCTAAAGACTCAACAGTGAAATCAAAGGGGTTTTGTGATTTAGGTTTTGCTAAGTTAGACATAGATAGATTTAGACGTAAAGGTTTTCCTGAGGTTATTTTCTGTCAAGGTAAAACTAAAGAACAACTCTTTAAAATTATCAAAGAATTTATAAAGAATAAGCAGATTTTACTTCTCACTAAGTTAGATAAAGAAAAATATAGATACCTTAAAAAGTTTTATCCACAACTAAAATATAATTCTTTAGGTAAAATTGGTTTTTTAGGTAAATTAAAACAGAAGACCAAAGGTTATATCTGTGTAGTAACTGCGGGAACTGCGGATATCCCTGTAGCTGAGGAAGCGGTGGTGACTTTAGAGGTGATGGGAAACGAAGTAAAAAAGATATACGATGTGGGCGTAGCAGGGGTTCATCGGTTAATGGAGAATATAGAAATTATAAGACAGGCGCAAGTAGTAATTGTGGTAGCAGGGATGGATGCGGTTTTGGCTAGTTTAATCAGTGGATTGGTAAGTTCACCCGTAATTGCGGTTCCTACAAGTATTGGTTACGGAGCAAATTTTTCTGGGCTTTCCAGTTTACTTACTATGCTTAACAGTTGTTCTCCGGGAATAGGTGTAGTAAATATTGATAATGGTTTTGGTGCAGGTTATTTAGCCAGTCTTATTAATAGGTGTTAAGGTTTTTAGGTATTTAGGTATTAAGGGGTTAAGGTTTTAAGGATGAGAAAAATTACTTTAAAAACCGCAAGAGATTTTCACGGACATTTAGGTCCGTGGTTGGTTTTAGGGATTTTATTAGGTGAATTTGCGCTTAAAAAATTAAAAGCCAAGAAGTATTTTGGGATAAGGGTAAAAGTTTTTGGAGCCAATAAAAAGCCCCAATCCTGTCTTATCGATGGATTACAGTTATCCTGTGGAGCAACCTATGGGAAAGGCAATATTGAGAAATTCAATGGTAAAGATATTAAAGTAGAATTTATCAATTTGATTAATAGAAAAAAAATTACTTTAAGATTAAAAGAAGAAATTATTCAGCAATTAGAAAAAATAGATACGCATCGGGAGTCAGAAAATTTAGCAAAAAAACTTTACAGGATAAGTTCTCCTGATAAAATTTTTTACATTACACATTAAACATTAAACAAATATTATGGCTTTATCAGGTCTTGAAATATACAAACTCTTACCCAAAACCAACTGCAGACAGTGCGGATTTCCTACCTGTCTTGCCTTTGCAATGCAGTTGGCTAAAAAGGCGGTCTCTGTAGATAAATGCCCATTTTTAACGGAAGAGGCAAAAAAGATTTTGGAGGAATCGAGTCTACCTCCTATAAGATTGGTTACTATTGGCAAAGAAGAATCTCAAATTCAAATCGGTGATGAGACAGTGCTTTTTAGGCATGAAGAAAAATTCCGTCATCCTACTGGTATCGGGATTATTATTGATGATGATTTAAGCGATGAGGAAATATTAGAATTATTAGAGAGGATAAAGAGAATAGATTTTGAGCGTGTGGGTCAGAGGTTGAAAATTGATCTTATTGCGATAAGAAATAAATCTTCGGAGGATAAGTTTTTAAAAGCCCTTGATTTAGTTGTAAAAAATAGTTTTTTTGCTTTAGTTTTGATGAGTGAAAATCCTACGTTAATTAAAAAGGCGCTTCAGAAAACTAAAGATTTAAGACCGCTTGTCTATAAAGTAACCGCAAAAAACCTATCCGAATTTACTTTACTGCTAAAAGAGTATAATGTGCCTTTGGTAGTAGGAGCTAAAGATTTAGAGCAACTTTCTCAGATAACCAAAACATTAAGCCAAAATTCGATAAATGATTTGATTTTGGAAATTGAGGATAGTTCTTTTATAGAAATCTTATGGAAACTTACTCAGATAAGAAGATTGTCTCTAAAGAAAAAGGAACGCAGTTTAGGATATCCTACTTTAGTAGTAATAGAGAATTTAGATAAAGATTTAGGGGTACTTTTTGCTTGTAGTTTTATTGCTAAGTATGCGGGAATTGTGCTTTTGAATACCTCTGCTTCAGAGGAACTCTTAGGGATTTTAACTTTAAGACAGAATATCTATACTGACCCCCAGAAACCCTTACAGGTTGAGCCAAAACTTTATCCTGTGGGAACAGTTAATAAAAATTCACCAATACTTATTACCACAAATTTTTCCCTTACCTATTATACGGTTTTAGGAGAAGTAGAGGCAAGTAAAGTTGGTTCTTATATATTAAGTGTAAATACAGAGGGGATGTCTGTTTTGACTGCTTGGGCAGCAGAGAAATTTACTGCGGAAACGATTACCCAGTCAGTAGAAAAAGCAAGTTTAAAGGATGTAGTTTCTCATAAACGCCTGATTATTCCCGGATATGTGGCAGTGATGAGCGGAGAATTGGAAGAGAAATCTGGCTGGCAGGTAATTGTGGGACCTAAGGAAGCAAGTGGCATCCCTGCATTTTTAAAGAATTTAAATTTATAAATAAAATGGGCATCAGTAATTTTATAAAAATTTTTAATTATTATAACGAAATTAACGAAAGATATGGAAAAATTCAAAGTCACCTTTTATCCGGATAATAAAACTGTAGAAGCAAATAGGGGGCAGACTTTGTTATCGGTGGCTATCTCTGCAGGGATCTATATAAATTCAAGTTGTGGTGGAGAAGGTGTATGTGGAAGATGTAAAGTAATTTTAAAGAAAGGCGATGTTTTAACTCAGCCTACGGGTAGACTTACAATCGAAGAAAGAAAAAAGGGTATATATTTGGCTTGCCTTACTACTGTGCAAAGCGATTTAGAGATTGAAATCCCTGAGGAATCGCGTTTAAGTTTTGATAAACTTACTCCCCAGGAGATAGAACTGCGTTTAAGAGGGCTTTATGGAGAGTCAGAGGATATCCCCTCAAGTGATTCCCTTTTAGGCGAGGTTTTTGTGCATTCACCTCTGGCAACAAAATTATACCTTGAGCTTCCCAAACCAGATTTAAATGACCGCATCAGTGATTTAGAAAGGCTTTATCGGGAGATAAGGAAGAACTACGATATTCCCATTATGCAGACAGGATTGGCTAATATAAGACGTTTGGGTGAAATCTTGCGCTCTTCTGATTGGAAAGTAACGGTAACTTTAGGTAAAAGAAATGGAACCGTGGAGGTTGTTTTGATTGAACCCTATGATACCTCAAAGCGTAATTATGGTCTTGCTTTTGATATCGGAACTACTACCATTTGCGCAGAATTGATAGATTTAAATACAAAGAAGATTTTAGGCACAAAAGCAATTTATAATAAACAGGCGGTATTTGGTCCGGATGTAATTACGCGCATTATTTATGCTCAAGAACAAGATGGATTAGAAAAATTACATCATGCAGTGGTAGATGGGATGAACCAGATGATTCAGGAATTTGTGCAGGAGCAGAAAATAGATTTAAATGATGTTACCTGTGTACTCTGTGCAGGTAATACTACGATGATTCATCTTCTACTTAAAATTGAGCCCAGTTATATCCGTAAAGAGCCTTATGTTCCTACTGCTAATTTTGTCCCTACTATCCGGGCAGCGGAAGCAGGGATTAAGATAAATCCGCGGGGGCTACTTTCCTGTGTTCCGGGAGTATCCAGTTATGTAGGGGGAGATACAGTAGCGGGAGTGCTTTCCTGTGGTTTATATAAAGAGAAAAACTTATGCCTTTTAATCGATATTGGAACAAATGGAGAGATCGTTTTAGGTAATAAAGATTTTTTAGTAAGTTGTGCTGCCTCTGCAGGTCCTGCCTTTGAGGGTTCAGGGGTAAGTTGTGGTATGCGGGCAAGTTCTGGAGCAATACAGAAGGTAAAAATTAACCCCCAAACTTATGAGGTAGAGTTTTCTACGATCGGCTCAAGTTTAGCCAGAGGTATCTGTGGTTCAGGTTATATTGATATTTTAGCAGAAATGTTAAGAGCAGGTATTATAGATAAATCCGGAAAGATAAAATTAAAAGTACATCCTCGGATAAGAGAGACAGAATACGGGAGAGAATTTGTGGTTGCCTTTAAGGAACAGACCTCTATTGATTCAGATATCATAATTAATGAGGCAGATATTGAGAATCTCAAAAGGGCAAAAGCAGCGATATTTTCTGCCTCCTCTATTTTATTAAAACATATGGGAGTTGATTTTAAGGATGTAAAAAAGATTTTTATTGCGGGTGGATTCGGTAATTATTTAGATATAAAAAATGCTAAGATTATTGGTTTACTTCCGGATTTAGAAGATGATAAATTTATCTTTGTAGGAAATAGCTCTTTAGCAGGAGCGCGCCAGATTTTACTTTCTTATCCCGCGATGCAGAAAGCAAATGAACTGGCGCGTAAAATTACCTATTTTGAACTTTCGGTTGATCCTAATTATATGGAAGAGTATATGGCTGCTTTATTTTTCCCCCATACGGATATTTTAAGATTTCCTAATATCAAAAATTTGATATGATAAAAGAGTATATAGAAAATTGGTCAGGTGAAATAAATACGGTAACTATCGGTGCTACGCTTAATGAGGGTGGAACGCGTAGATTTAGCATTAAAGTGGGAGGGGAAAAGACCTTACCATTTTTATTTAAAGAGAACAAGCTCCCTTTTAAACCAGTAATTGCTTATGAAGTTTGGGATATACCTCCTTCTGATTGGCCAGAAGAATTAATTAGATTTTATAAAGATGTTTTAAATGACCCTTTAGCTTGGGCGGAGAAAGTAGTTAAAGAGTATAATGCAGAGTTAATCTGTTTAAAATTAGCAGGAGCACATCCCGAGATAGGAAAATCTCCTGATGAGATAGTCAAACTTTTAGAAAATATTTTAAAGAGTTTAGATGTCCCCTTAATCATTATCGGTTGCGGAGATGACCAGAAGGATAATCTTATACTCCCCGTATGTTCTCAGATTACTAAAAACCAAAGATGCCTTATTGGCGAAGTAACTCAGGATAACTATAGAACTTTAACCGCCTCTGTTTTAGCAGATGGGCATAACATCATTGCCCAATCTCCCATTGATATAAATATTGCCAAACAATTAAATATTTTAATTTCCGATATGGGACTACCTTTAGAGCGGATTGTGATTAACCCCACAGTAGGTGCTTTGGGTTATGGTTTAGAATATACCTATTCGATTATGGAAAGATTAAGGTTGGCCGGTTTAAATGGGGATAAGGTAATCGCCTCTCCTTTTATCTGTTTTGTGGGACAGGAAGCTTGGCGTGCCAAAGAGGCAAAGGCGGAGGATAGTGAGTTTCCTCAGTGGGGTAAAGCATCCCGCAGGGGTCCTTTATGGGAGATGATTACTGCGACTGTTTTACTTCAGGCAGGTGCAGATATTTTAGTGATGCGCCATCCTGAGGCAATAAGGAAAGTGAAAGAGTATATAGAGTTAGCGTATAGCGTATAGCGTATAGTGATAGAGATGTTCATAATTGGTGAATTAATCAATGGAATGTATAAAGAGATCGGCAAAGCGATTAAAGAAAAAAATAAAGCCATAATCCAAGATTGTGCTTTAAAGCAGGTAAAGGCAGGAGCTGATGCTTTAGATTTAAACTGTGGCCCGGTGGCTAAAGACCCATTATCGGATATGCCTTGGTTGGTAGAGACAGTTCAACAAGTAGTAGATAAACCTCTCTGTATTGATTCCAGCAAACCCAAGGTGGTTGAAGCAGGACTTAAAGTAGCCAAAAATAAAACCATTATTAATTCTACCACTGCGGATTTAGAGAAATTAGAGGTATTGGTAGATTTAGCCAGAAGATATAATGCAAAGCTCATCGGACTTACTTTAAGTAGTAAAGGAGTACCTCAGAATAAAGAACAGCGCTTGGAGTTGGCTGCCCAGATAGTTGCTTACTGTAGCGAGAAGGATTTTCCTATAGAAGATTTATATCTGGATCCAGTGGTTTTGCCGGTAAATGTTGCACAGGCACAGCAGAAGGATATATTGGAATCCATACATGAGTTTAAGATTATCTCTGAGCCACCGCCTAAAACTATTGTAGGATTAAGTAATGTTTCTCAAGGCACAAAATTGCGTAAGTTAATCAACCGTACCTTTATGGTTATGGCAGTTGCTTTTGGATTGGATTCAGCGATATTAGACCCTTTAGATAAAGAACTTATGGATGCGATAATTACTGCGGAGTTGATTTTAAATAAACACATTTATTGTGATTCATTTTTGGAAGCCTGTAAAAAGAAATAAATTATGCCCAATATAAAAATATTCCGTCAGGCTTTTAAATTAACGGGATTACGCGAAAGTTTAAAATTTGCTTTAAGAGGTGTAATTTATCTTTTTATATTTCACCGGAATATGCGGATAATTTTTCTTTTAGGGATATTGGCTTTACTTTTGGGTTTTTATTTTCAACTGCGCGGTATAGAATTGATGATTCTGTGTTTAACTGTAGCATTAGTTTTTACGGCGGAAGTGGTTAATACGACGGTGGAGCTTATCTTAGATACCTTCTGTGAACGTTATCATCCCAAGGTAAAAATTATCAAGGATATCTCCGCAGCGGTGGTTTTGATTACAGTACTTAATTCCTTAGCTATCGGTTATATAATTTTTATTCGCCGGATTATTTATTATTTTTTAAAATAGTATTTTGTGACGGCGTAGCTCAGTCTGGTAGAGCAAGCGGCTCATACCCGCTAAGTCGGTGGTTCAAATCCACTCGCCGTCACCAAATTTTTTATGATTGTAAAAAAATTTAAAAAATTTATCGAGGATTATAATCTCGTTGAGAAAAATGATAAGATTGTAGTCGGAGTCTCAGGCGGGCCGGATTCGGTAGCTTTGCTTTATTTATTGAATAGTTTAAAAAAAGAATTATCTTTTAGTTTACATATTGCCCATTTAGACCATAGTTTAAGAAAAGACTCCTATAAAGATGTAGAGTTTGTTAAGGAATTATCTCAGAGATTGAATCTACCTATTACCATAGCCCAAATTAATATAAAGGAATTGGCAAAAAAGGGTTCAATTGAAGAGATAGCCAGAAATGCCCGCTTGGGATTTTTATTTAAGGTAGCCAAAGATATAAAGGCAAAAAAGATCGCCTTGGGACACAATTTAGATGATCAGGCAGAGACAGTTTTAATGCGTATCTTAAGGGGAACTGGGCTTTATGGTTTATGTGGAATTTTACCAAAGAGAAACCTTTATGGATTTACCATTATTAGACCACTTTTGGGCATAACGCGAAGAGAGATTGATGCTTATTTAAAAAAAAGAAAGATAAAAACGCGTCAAGATTATACCAATCTAAAAGATATATACTTAAGGAACCGCATCCGGCATAAGCTCTTGCCACTTTTAGAAAAACAGTACAATAAAAATATCAAAAATATCTTAGCCAATATGGCAGAAAGTATTGGTTATGATTATGATTATCTTTTGAAATTAAGCCAAAAAACTTTTTTAAAAAAAGCCAATATCCTAAGAAAAAAAATCGTATTTAACTTTAAGGAATTTTTGAAATTAGAACCTGCTTTACAGAGGATGCTTATCCGTCTGAGTATATATAGATTAAAGGGAAATTTGCGCAGGTTTGAATTTCGCCATATAAAAGAGATCGAAGACCTTATATTTAAGCGCCCCACTAATTCTATCGTTGATCTACCTCAAGGCATCTCAATAACAAAAACCAAAAGTAAATTAGTAATTAGTAGTAGGTAGGAGTTAGGAAGTTAGGTGAGTTAGGAAGTTAGGTAAGTTAGGTGAGTTAGGAAGTTAGGTAAAGTTAGGTGAGTTAGGGAGTTAGGTAAAGTTAGGAAGTTAGGTGAGTTAGATAAGTTAGGAAGTTAGGGAGTTAGGTGAGTTAGGAAGTAAAAACGAAATTAACGATAATAACGAAATTAATCAATTCAATGAAAAATATTTAATTTACCATTTACCAATTAATAATTACCAATTACCAACTCTAATCTAAATTATCTTGATTTTACCCCTTATTAAAGTATAATAAAAATTAAAGAGGTGGCGAGTTTATGGCAAACAATAAGAGAACTAACCGGACATTAATATGGATTTTGGTAATTTTTGGTATATTTTATCTTTTAAATAGTATAGAGATATCTTCCAAAGGTATTCCCCGTGAGATCAGTTATAGTGAATTTTATCGTACATTAAAAGAAAATCCCCAGAATATAAAATCTCTCTCTAAAACTGATACCCTTTTACAGGGTGAATTTCAGGATGGTGCAAAGTTTTTTGTAAATATTCCGGAAAATGACCAAGAATTGCTTTCACTTATTCGCAATAATGTAAGTAATTTTAAAATAAATCCTGCCCGCACTCTTTGGGCAAATTTATTTTTTTCTATGGGTCCGATTTTACTTTTGATTCTTTTCTGGTGGATAATGGCTTCACGGGGAGAAAAATTGGGTGATCGGATCCTTTCTTTTGGAAAAGTACGCCCCCGTATTCATACAGAAAAAGAAGGAGAAAAAATCACCTTTAATGATGTAGCGGGTGTAGATGAGGCAAAGGAGGAATTAAAAGAGGTAATTGAATTTTTAAAAGACCCTAAGAAATTCCAGCGTTTGGGAGGCAAAATTCCCAAAGGTGTACTATTAGTAGGTCCTCCAGGAACGGGAAAAACCCTTTTGGCTAAAGCAGTAGCAGGAGAAGCAGGGGTTCCTTTCTTTAGTATCTCTGGTTCTGATTTTGTAGAGATGTTTGTAGGCGTGGGCGCAAGTAGGGTAAGGGATCTTTTTGAACAAGGAAGACGCGCTGCCAAAGCTTCCAATAAAGGAGCAATTATCTTTATTGATGAGATAGATGCGGTAGGAAGATTGCGTTTTGCCGGCATTGGCGGAGGTCATGATGAAAGGGAACAAACCTTAAATCAACTCCTTGTAGAGATGGATGGATTTGATAGTACCCAAGGGCTTATTTTAATTGCTGCTACCAACCGACCGGATACTTTAGACCCTGCGCTTTTAAGACCAGGAAGATTTGATCGTCAGATTATTGTAAATTTGCCGGATATTAAAGGTAGAGAAGAGATCTTTAAAGTCCATACCCGCCGATTGAAGTTAAGTCCAGAAATCGATCTAAAAACTTTAGCCTCCCTTACTCCAGGTTTTTCTGGTGCAGATATTGCCAATGTTTGTAATGAAGCAGCTTTAATTGCTGCCCGTTTTAACAAAGACTATATTGATATGAATGATTTTGAAAAAGCCATTGAACGGGTCTTGATGGGTCCAGAGAAAAAACACCGTATTATGTCTAAAAAAGAAAAACAGATTACCGCTTTGCATGAATCAGGACATGCGTTGTTGTCTTTGTTGCTTCCGGAGGTAAATCCTTTAAAGAAGGTTTCCATTATTCCCCGGGGTTTATCTGGTGGTTATACCTTTACTCCACCTTTAGAGGATAGACACTATTGGACGAAAAATGAATTGTTGGCGGAAATTACTTTGATGTTAGGAGGAAGGGCATCAGAAGAGATAAATCTAAATGATGTTACTACTGGTGCACAGAATGATTTAGAGATGGCAACTCAGATGGCTCGCAGAATGGTTACCCAATTTGGGATGTCGGAGAAATTAGGACATCTTACCTTAGGTAGGCGTGAGGGTTTGGTATTTTTGGGAAGAGACATCTTTGAAGAGAAAAATTATAGTGAAGAAACCGCCCGCCTTATTGATGAGGAGGTAAAAAAGATAATTGATACCGCTTATGCAAAAGCAAAAAATTTACTTTTAGAAAATAAAGATAAATTAATGCTTTTGGCAAATACCCTTTTGGAAAAAGAAGTTTTGGATGGAGAAGAAGTAAAGAAACTTTTGGGAATAGAGAAAAAAGAACCCACCTGATTTATGCGTATTTTAGATATCAAAGAAGCTTCCGATTTAAAAAATATCTTTAAAAAATTAAAAGTTGATCCTTACGGAATCAAGATAATGCTTCCAAAAGCGGTTCCCTGTCTTGTATATATAGATAAACTTCCTCATATTTCTGCTAACATATTAAAACAGGAAATGCTTTCCTTAGGAGCAGATACCGCTATTTCTAAAGGTGCTTTAACGGGAAAGGATAAAACTACCGGTTGCCTATTAATCGGTAATCTTTCTCAGTACCAGCGCCTAATAGAAAAACTAAAAAAGCAACCCTTTGGATTAGATAAATTAGCAGAAGAACTTTCTCTGGTTTTAGAGAACTATCAAAGGAATAATTATATTATTAAATTAAACGGACATTCCTTAAATCTTAATAAAAAAACTTTAATTATGGGGATAGTAAATTTGACTCCTGATTCTTTTAGCGGAGACGGACTTTATAAAAATTCGAAATTAAAAGATGAGATTCCTAAAATAATTGAATATGTAGAGAAGATGGTCAAAGATGGTGCAGATATAATTGATTTGGGAGGTCAGTCCTCAAGACCTGGCTCAAGACCCATACCCGTGAAAGAAGAATTAAAAAGGACTATCCCCGTAATAAAAAAATTAGCCAAAAGAATAAAAATTCCCCTTTCTATAGATACTTATCGAGCGGAAGTAGCCCAACAAGCTTTAGATAATGGAGTAAGTTTAGTTAATGATATTACCGGTTTAAGAAATCCGGCGATGCTTAAAGTTTTAAAAAAATATAAAGCAGGAATTGTGATTATGCATATGAAGGGTATGCCTTCTACGATGCAGATAAATCCCCAATACCGCTCTTTAATAGATGAGATTATTCTATTTTTATCTCGTGCCATAAATAAGGCAAAAGAGCAGGGGATAGAAGAAGAGAGGATAATTGTTGACCCCGGCATTGGTTTTGGAAAGACCTTAGAGCATAATCTTTTGCTTTTAAAGGCATTAAGAGAGTTTAAGGTTTTAGGAAGGCCAATTCTCGTAGGTCCTTCCCGCAAATCTTTTATTGGAAAATTATTGAATTTAGAACCGCAACAAAGATTATATGGAACATTGGCTTCGGTTTGCCTTTCGGTGATTAATGGAGCTAATATTGTGCGGGTGCATGATGTAAAAGAAACTAAAGAGGCTTTAGTAATTTTAGAGAATATTTTAAAAACAAATTACGCTTAATTATGTATTTAGACTTTAAAGCAATTTTAGAGATAGTTATTCTTTGGTTTGTGATCTATGAAATTATGCTTTTCTTTGAAGGAACCCGCGCAGTTAATGTCTTAAGGGGAATAGTTATTATTTTGGTGATGTTTTTTGTTATTCAGCGCTTAGGATTAGAAAGACTTGATTGGTTATTTACCAAATTATTTGCTATTTCTATTATTGCCCTTTTAGTTATATTCCAACCGGAAATAAGACATGGTTTGGCACGTTTGGGGCAACGGCATCTATTTAAATTAGTATTAAGAGAAGAGGAGATAGAACAAATTTTAAAGGAGATTATCAAAGCAGTGGATAATCTTTCTCAAAAGAAGACCGGTGCACTTATCGCTATAGAAAAAGATGATTCTTTAAAACCTTATATTGAAACCGGGGTAATGCTCGATGCTTTAGTTTCTTCCGAATTGATCGAAAATATTTTTAGTCCCTATAGCCCTCTTCATGACGGAGGTTTAGTTATTCAACAGGCAAGGATTACTGCTTCGGGTTGTATCTTTCCAGTAGCGGAAGATCCAGATTTAAGCAGGATTTACGGTTTAAGGCATCGGGCAGGGATCGCTTTATCCCGCGAAACCGATGCTGTTATTATTATAGTTTCTGAGGAAAGGGGTGAGATTTCCTTAGCTTATGAGGGAAAGTTATACGAGGGATTAAAAAAGGAAGAGCTCTTAATGAAGATGAAGGAAATCTTAATTAAGAAATGAGTCGCGAAAATCAGATTAAAAGAAAGATTATAAATTGGTTAATAAATCATCCCTGGCTTAAACTTATCTCTTTTATTTTGGCAATTTTGGTTTGGTTTTATGTCGCAGGAGAACTGAAGAAATAATATGCCAAAATTAGGAGTAAATATAGACCATGTTGCTACCTTAAGAGAGATAAGGAAAGGAAAAGAACCCCAGCCGGTATTTGCAGCATTAATCTGTGAGGCAAATGGTGCGGATAGTATTGTCGTTCATTTAAGAGAAGATAGAAGACATATAAAAGAGGATGACCTTTACTTGTTAAAGAAAGTAGTTAAAACCAAGCTTAATTTAGAGATGTCTTTAGCCGAAGATATCGTAAGGATTGCCTGTGAGGTAAAACCCCATCAGGCAACTTTAGTTCCAGAAAGAAGACAGGAGATGACTACCGAAAAAGGTTTGGATGTAATTTCTAATTTTAAAAGGATAAAAGAGGTTTCTCAAAGGTTAAACGATAAAGGCATAGAAGTAAGTTTGTTTATTGATCCGGATAAAAGACAGATTGAGACAGCCAAAAAGATACCGGTTAAAATGATTGAACTACATACCGGTCGTTACGCTGAGGCAGAAGATAAAAAATTAAAGGAGAAATATTTAACCGAACTAAAAAAAGCGGTCCGATATGCTAAAGATTTAGGATTGATTGTTAATGCTGGACACGGTTTAGATTATTATAATGTAAAAGAAGTGGCTAAAATAAAAGGAATTGAAGAATTAAATATTGGCTATTCTATTGTCTGTCGGGCGGTGATCGTAGGATTGGCGCAAGCAGTAAGAGAGATGAAAGCACTTATCTTATGAATATCGTAGGGGTAGGAGTAGATTTAACTGAGGTTAAAAGAATAAAGAATGCCTTTGATAAATGGGGCAAAGTTTTTTTAGAAAGGATATTTACCTCTCAAGAGATTGAATGCGCTAAAAAACACCAGGCATTTTATCAGCATCTGGCAGGTAGGTTTGCAGCGAAAGAGGCGGTTTTTAAGGCGTTGGGAGATGCGCAGATTAGTTGGAAGGATGTGGAAATTTTGAATAAAGAGGATGGTAAGCCTTACTGTAATCTACTTAACGGAAAAGGCAAAAATTTAGAAATCCATCTTTCTATTTCCCATATCAAAAATTATGCGCTTGCCCAGGCAATTGTTATCAAGAAAACTTAATTCTCATAAGGGTGATTTTGGGCATATATTTATTTTGGCAGGTTCTTATCGATTTTCAGGTGCAGGTTTACTCTGCGCAGAATCCGCTCTGCGTTCCGGAGCAGGTTTG
>Ga0078972_1001924_pt1 | contig 72723 bp, 58 predicted proteins | sample YelNatPaOPGAMG01_FD_67568 | JGI IMG/M metagenome (GOLD analysis project Ga0078972, IMG submission 67568) | Hot spring thermophilic microbial communities from Obsidian Pool, Yellowstone National Park, USA - OP-RAMG-01 (SPADES assembly) (version 2) | ecosystem: Environmental > Aquatic > Thermal... | reverse complement strand
TGAAGCAACGCACAAGGATGATGTCGTCAGCGACTCAGATATGCTAGAGCGCCGAATGCGTACACCGAGAATGATTTACCATGGCAATCGGTGAAAGACAAATATGGTCCATTATTCGAAAATACTTAGAACAGTTGCATTCCCAATCTCGTCTCTATGAAAATCAGGAAGGAATTTGGTAACCACCACCATCAGCTATTACGAAGCACAGCATCTTCCGCTGAAAGGTCGCAATCCATATTTGAATCGAGCGGATTTCCTTTCGTTTGGTACACGAACAGACTCAGACGTGCGTGCTTCTCGGAAACCGTTTCATTCTTTGTGTCTGTGCAAAACTAGTAGCGAATTCCACATGCAAACATTTGCTCTTCTTCAGATACTCCCGCGTCTCTGAAGCAAGGATCGAGTTCGAGAAACATTACCCTAGTATTTTCTAGGAAGTCCGAGAGCCCCTAGGCTTCTAGAAAGACAAATTCTTTCAGTTGTGTGAGCGACGTATCCAACCCCAATCTGCATACAATTCCTTCGTTATCAGCCATTGTTTCGTACCAGCAAACGATACTTGTCTTCCAATCCCGCACCCCTCGCTCCTGCTCCTACAATTTCACCACTGGCATTTCTATTGACGATTGGGACTCTCTCTTGCATACAAACAGTCCACGAGCTCTATTGCATCAGCATTCGCCATCCATCAAATCTGTCAAAGTGTCCTGACAGGCATATCGGCAGCGCGACGAATCCCAGTACACTTGTTCACATTGCGGATCCGACACACTCAGATCTCTCCAGTGTGGGTAGGATATCGGCTGGCGCACAGTCAACTAGCCGTGCCATATTCGATCAGATGCGAGAAAGCCATCATAAACCGGGGAAGAGACTTCAGCTTCTTTGCAGAAGCTTCCTCGCTCCGCCGACATAGAGTCGAACTCAAAGCCGAAAGAGCGCCCGGATCTGTCGAGCTACTCGCACGATGCTGATCCTGATATGAGTGCATGCGCCTATGCTGCATATGCCGATGCAACCTCCGCATTGAGATAGGACGATTTGATTGAAGCCCTGCTTCGCAACTGGAGACTTGACCCCGGGTTTGTAGTCGGTCCAGGCGCCCGAAGAGGTGTATGGGGATCTCTACTGATTCCCAACAGCAGACACGTTCCCAGGGAATGCAGGTTCGATGCATCGCTTGGGCGACACAAAACTGAGCGGGGAAAGCACAGCCATACGCATTTGTGCGGGCAGGGGCTCGAGTCGCCGTCCTCCTGTCGCGGTGTCGTGAAACATCACCGGTGCTGCGGCGGCGGCACGGCGCGCCTGGCCTCCGCGACAGGCTGCCCAACTGCGCCGCTCGCTCAATGGACATGAGATCTTGTTCAGGGATCGTGCTGTCGGGTCTAGCACATGCACTCAGCTCGTATGCTCGACGAACGTACAATCTCGTTCAGTTGCATTAAGTGAAGTTCTATTGCATGCACTCAGCTCGCATGCTCGACGAACGTACAATCTCGTTCAGTTGCATTAAGTGAAGTTCTATTGCATGCACTCAGCTCGCATGCTCGACGAACATGCAATCTCGTTCAGGAGCACAAAGGAAAGGTCTACTGCATGCGAGCGACTCTTGTTTTGGACTAACATCCGAAATGGCTCTGGGGTACTGTGTCAAGGTCTCCTGCATGCGAGCGACTGTGTCAGTTGATTCGACTTGTTTACGGCGAACAAGGGATGCCTGGCTTTTAATATGCGGCACACGAAACCTCTAACTTCTCTATTCATTACGCAATTGTTCTCGCAAATAATTGTCGCTGTATGTATCTGCGCTTTGATTGTGAATTTTTGGCATCATGATCACCGAACGCTCTATACTCTGGATAATTTTTCACGAGAGCAAGATGATTCGAACTTATCTCGCATACGGGATGTATCCGACGCATGGATATCAACAGCTCTTGCAGCTCAGAACGAATACCAGGAAGTGATCCCAATTCGTCTCATGCAGCCTCCGTCGACACACAACTCCTTTCTCTCTGTTGCTGAGGGCTACGGTCTCTGCAGCACACTTTCCTTCGCCCTCCAGAACTGGACACTGAGTGATCAGATTATGCACAGCATTCGTCAAGTGGAACTTGATGTCTTTCGCATCGACTCCGAGCTCACAGTTTGCCATCCCTGCTATGATGAATGTACTTGGGCATCTTGGGCATGCAATCGTAGCCTCAACACGTACGCTACCCCAACTGTGCCGCTCTCTTCACCGTATTTTGGATGCGATCCGGAAATAAATCTTTCCTTCAAAACAGCTCTGGAGAAAATCTGGCGTTCGTGTCGAACGTACGTTGACGAGCATCCGCAGAGAAGGGCTCGTGAGCTCCTCATCCTGCACTTGCAGCTGCACGTAGATAGTTCAATCACTGAACTGGAAGAAACCCTCGATTCCAATCCTTGGATATCACAGCTAGTCACCGAGATTCGTGAGAGTATACCTGAAAAAGCGCTTCTTCCCGCTGCTTTCGATGAACCGTTGGAGGTCCTGATTGAAAAAAGCGTTGCTGCGTTTCGTGAGCGGACGCCAGTTGTAGAATACCCTGCTCTATGGGTTCTACCAGTCATCGACCTACTGAATCCAAGCAATGGGAAACGAACGCCTGCAAACAGCCCTCTCTTCTCACGGTCTGCTTCACCCCTGAGAAAAGTTGGGGTACCAAACGTGAACCCGCTGGAATACCCAGAGAATCGACTGAACCATTTACTCCAAGACGGAACCTGCCTCGTTCATGCGGGCGGAAGAGCTGCCTCGAGGATCAGCAAGAACTTCACCTATTTCGTCGGCTCTATCTTCAGCTCTCCTGCGCACATTACTGAAGCATACCGTTGTGGGTTCGCTGTTCGTGCTGCTATGCCATCGAGTTCACTTCGGAAAGAGGCTCTATGGGGAATGATCTGGTCCTGGAAAGCAAACTCTAGTATCGCAGCGTTGACGAGCGAAACGCCCGAAGGATTTCACCAACCCGTCTTCATGGATGCCACCGACTGCCGTTGGACGACGCAGAGCCCAGATCTAGAGCATGCTGCAGATATTTGGCTATGCACAACAGATCCATCGAGAGCGATTGGCGAACGCACTTCATGGAATTTGGTGGCCGACTTGAATAGCTCCTGCCTGGTGGATATTCCGCGCACAGGCTACGAGAACGCATTCGCCTGTGCTGTGCTTCGCGAAAGAAAACTTCGCGGTGCAAGGCTCGGTGTAGCGAAAACCGTTGGCAACGTTGCTTAAAGCAGTGGACATTGTGAGCTACGGCGGAATGAAAGCCGCTTCGCCGATTCTCAGGCCGGTTGCGTCGATGCATGGGCAACCATCCGAGGGTTCTACTGCACGAGGAAAGATCTTGCGTGCTGTTCACAGAAAATCGCTTCTTCCAGCTAGGACCTATCAGCAGCGCTTCCTTTACCACCATGGTCAAATCTATGGCTAACAGTGCATCATTGCACTTCGCTGGATTTTACTTCTCTTATTTTTTCGGCATAGCCTCTTCAAATAGATCGAAAAAGTGTTGATCTGCAGGTGTAACTTTGCGGCCGGTATTCTCCTGATCCCTCATGAAGCTTGTTTGTGCAGCGGAGCCTCCGCTACCAGAGCTTTGAGGCATTGAAGCCCCCGTGAAGAAGGGTGGAGGTAGCGCAGGATTCTGGAGTGGGCTGATCGCCATTGGATACTGCTGCATGGGGGGCAGCTGCGGCCGGTAATAAGATGGTGGCCCATTCCCTAAATCTGACTGCGGCGTTGTACCGTGAGACTGTACATGAGGAACCGGTGGAGCGTAGAACTGCGGTGGATACCCGGGTGGACCAAAAGCCCCTGGGTGCACACCCGGAAAGGCCCCAGGCACTGGAGGCGGCGGATACATAGGGTAAGCGCCGTGTGACGCATACGGCGGCAGCATACCATAGCCACCGGCTTGATATGCAAACTGCTCAGTGCTTGGGGCAACCAGTTCTGTATCTGTTCGATGTCGGGGATCGACGCCATCCGTGCTCCTCTTGCCCTTTGCAGATGCGGTAGCTGTACCTGCAGCTTTGCGTGGGGCAACGCCTCGCTTGCTCCGTTGATTTGCGCTCGTCGTCGAAGAGTCCGACTCGGATTCTATCTGATCATCTGAGTCGCTGCTACCCTCAAGCAGCGCAAGTAGATCAAACTCTTTTGGTTTCGCCGACTCCTTCTTTTCAATAACAGCTGGAGGAGCTGTGCTGACTTTCTTACGCGAAACTTGGCGCCCACGATCAGCCTGCTCGAGTTGGGGCCCGTCGCCTTCATCTTTGATTGACGCACCAGTCTGAACTCTGGTCACAGCAGTATTATCCTCCGTTTGGTTCAGCGCTCGCTGTGTAGCAGAGCCAATAACTCGAGATTCTCCGTGTTCATTGCCTGTCTCCGTTTGCGTGGCTGCGACAACCTGAGTCGAGCTAGCGTCCATTGGATGCGCTTCAGTGCCTTCGACTGAAGCGATCTGTGCAGCGGCTTGTTCATTTTTTTGCATTCCGGGATCATTGCGTGAGGTCGAAACCAGTTGCGATGACTCGGCTGACGCGTCTTGTGGCTTTTCATTCACAATTTCTTGTTCAGTTGAGTCTAGTTCATCGCCACGGATTCGCGGGATATCTCCCATCTTAACGCGTTCTAAATGATCGAACATTTCATCAAGAACGCTCTGGGATGGGCGAGCCACATTTGGCATAGGTTGGCCCACACCCACAGATTGGCACTGCTTCAAGTATTGCGCAACCCCTATATCTTGATCGAGATATCTACGGTAGATCTCAAATGCAGACTCTAGAATTTCCGGAGCATCGACACTGTAGAACTGTTCCACCAGATTCTGCACAGCTCTAGATAAAGCAGGTAAGAGCTCTGCCAAGTCTCTCAAACAAAGGCGCACCGCTCCGCGCGCTGGAAGGCAGCTCGCATTTCCAAACTCGAGCCTGACCGCCAACAGCAGGTCTAAATTATCTTGTAAGTACGGCACTTCACTGATTAGCTGCAGAAAATCGCAGTCTTCAAAGCGTGACGGCCCCCGCAAACGTCCACTGCGCAAACTCGGCGCATCACGCATTTGCGATGCACCAGGGGGCATCGTCTGATAAGTATTCACACCCGAAGCCATGAAAGCCATCCCTGGAGCCGCGTAAGGATTCGTATCCTGAATTCTCTCCGGCCAGTCTATTTTCTGTTTCGTCAGGCACCAACGCTCAAGATACTGCGAATACGACAGGATGACGGGCATGTTCATAATAGCGTCTGAGGTCTGTTCGATGTAACCATGAAAGCGGAAAACATTGCTTGCGTTATTTGCCAAAAACGACGTGAATGCCGGGTTCCCATCCTGGAAAATCCGGTGAAACACAAGCATGGATTTCAGTACAACAATCCAGTCTTTCCACTGAAGGCGTTTTCCAAGTTGATGTAGAATAGCACCAGTCGGTGTTAATTTGTCCATAATATTTCCACCCATATAGGTGCCGCGAAGAATGACCTGAACGTGTTTTTCCTTAGGTTCGGAAACCACGTGATTTGTCGCTTTCACAACAGCGACTTTCCAGACGTCGCTTTTAACCCGCGCTTTAAAAGCTTTCCAGGAATCCTGCGTGGACGCCAAAAATCCACCCTCAGTCCGTGGCTTCGCGTACGCAGCACTAACGTCAGGCATTGGCGCCGGCGGCAGGCCTGCAGCACTGGCACTTGGCGCACCTGTCGGGGCCGCCAGTGCGCCATACGGATCGAGACCCGCATAGTTAGAACCGAGGCGAGCCGACTGGGCACGAGCTTGGCCATACGCTTGAGATGAGTTCCGCTCAAAGTCGTAGCTCCGCGTGGAACCAGGTCTTGAACTTGACTGTTGCCCGGAGCCTGTGCTGGTGTTCAGCCCGGTCGCGCGCATCGATCCACTCTGATACCGTGAGCGCTCAGCCGGTACAGTGCCGTACACCGAACCCGCCGTTTGTCCAGGTGTCGGGGTGCCAACACGGAAGCTCGTGCCGCGTAAGCTGCTTGGTTCGCTAACGCTACCGTGTTTACCGCCTCCTGAGGCTGAAGATTGACTCACGTATACACCAGGTGATGATCGCCCTCCCGCGGTTCCACTGTTTACCCCAGAACCGGCGGTCGGATCCATGCCAAAACCAAAAAATTATCTATGCTCCAAAACACGAAAAGTACCTCGTCGCTCGACGAAACGAACTCGTACTACCTTGGAAACAGACACACAAGAACTGTCTTGACGGCTCCGAAGCGGTTGTAGACACGTCGGCTGCGCGAATCCGAAAGATGGACAATTCTGCACAGACCCTTGGAGATCCAGAGCGAGTCTATTCTGTACGCGGCCCTCCGCAGCCGCAGCCGCAGCCGCAGCCGCCGCTGTGCAGTCCAACGTCTGACGCTGCGAATCGCTCATCGAGCTCACATTCGGCAAGCAGCAGTGCGGAAACTTGATCGTTGCAATTCGAACCTCGCATGTGTTTTTCCGACAATCTGTCGGGCTTCTCGCCAGCCAGGAAGGGTATTCTGAGGGCTCTTGGGGACAGAAACTATATCGGAGAAAAGGTTTATACGTTGGTTTGAAGAACGTTTCCCTGGGGAGTCTCCTCGAGTACGTCTCTCAGTGGAAAGCGCGTGAGGTACCGATGGGGAGCGCTTGAAACCTCCACGCCCATATCAGAATAGATTTGAAAGGGGCTACCTACCCAACTTGCGCGCGTACGCTAGAGGTGGGGTCTCTTTTCAATGAGATTAACTCCAGCCGATGTGGGCTTTATCTGTGATTGCTTCATCTAGATCTCCTTGAACTCCTACTTTAGGGACAGTGGTCCCTACGCTCGTTCCATCTCGGTCGGCAGCGTTAAAGTTCCGCTTTTGCTACTTCCGGCTGTTGTCGACGCATTTTACCACAGTCGGAGTCAGCCATTTAGGCTTCGTTCGTCAGTTAAATCTTCTTCGTATGCCATGCTGGGGCTGTCTTCTATGCGATGACAACTGGTTATGGACAGGTGTTCCCATTTGTCTACCACAACTCCCCATTCGAGCGGCGTCCTGTTGCATGTTAAGGGATGCCTCATGGCTCGGAACAGGCGCCTGGAGTGAACAAAAACTCATCTAGATGCCCGCCACCGTTTCTGCGCTCGAAGCCGTACCCCACGACGGCGTGCGTCTTCTCGGGGATCCTTTCCGTTAAGTATGCTGTCCACTGCACGCGCAAGCACGCGCTTATCCATTCGACAGGGGATATGTGCAACGTTATGGTATCCAGGATGAAACGAGCACTGGAAGGAAACTTCATGCTAGAGATAAAGTCGAGATATTTTGATCCGTCTGAGCTCGCCCCGCGCAAAGCGGTGAAGCAGTCTCCACTTGGTGCGATCGCTTCGATAACTCAAGTCCTGATCCAAGACTTTTTCCATGTAAACAAAAGGGGCCGACTCCTCTAGGAGCATACCTCCCGCTATCTACCTTGTTAATACTGTCAGATGCAGTCTCTTCGATGGCCCCGTAGAGGAGCGGATTTGTCTTTCAAACGAAATGTATTGTTCGACGTGAAAAATTCTTTGAATCTTTGGCAAGCGCTTTTTGAAGAAGTCGCCAGGGCAGAGCGTCCAGTATTCTCCTCGTCAATTCAGCAGTGCGAGATGCAGCACGCAGGTGGTGTTTCGAAATATAAAAAGAAAAAAATGAAGAATGCGTGATTTGGACATGCAGCACACATAGATAGGAGAAGCGTGGAAGATCTTACGCATAAGCTCGAAAAATGCCACCTATATACAGACACCGTGTTCGCGGGCATCGCGAATCATCTTTTTTCCAGTGTCGTAACAAATCTCAAGCGCACAGAGTTTGAGCCAGTCGTGAAAGAGAACCGAGAATCGTAAAACTTCATATGGAGTCTTAAGCCATTTTTGCTGTATTTTGAATGTCGAGACAGCACATCTAAAAGTTTGGAAAGAATACTGAAATATAGGTACAGAGCGAGCAGCTCAGTGCTCCGTTTTTGCAGACCCGGGCGCGCGTCTGGCCGGCATCAGATACTTGCTTGCAGACTATGCAAAATAACTGTTATTCGCTTTTTGCTCGCAAAAGCCTGCCTCGCGGTCACAGGCACACCCGTCCGACATTTTGTCTCTTTCACGTATATGCAATGTTCATACATGCTCAGACGCGCTTTTCTGAACGAATCCGAGTCGAGCGACAGGGCGCCGCGTCCAGTGCGTCAGCGCTGGGACTCGGGCGGAGTTGCTTCTCAAACCGCCTTGTCCGCTTCCGTTCGGCCTTTGTCGACTCGGGTGCGTGCTCGTGGGCCGTATCCAGTGCCTCCTCCAAAACGCTCAGCCAGCGCTGCACGTCCGCGAGCTGGACCCTCCTGGGGAGCCCGATGCGGTCCCGCAATTGCGTATGCAGTTCGGTTGGGTTCGGAGACTCAGCGGGCGCGCTGGTCAAGGCGTTATGTAACTGATCTCGCAAGTGCTTCACTAGCCAGCGCAGGTGCTGGCGTTCGCTGTCCACAGCACTCGTCTGGAAAACCGCTCCGGGAGTGCGCGCCTCTCGCAGTGCAAGGGCATACTGTCGGAGCGCTAGCCAGTGAAGCTCTCGAAACAGCGGGAACTGGTACTTGGGTAAGACGCGTAGACGGTTCTCCATCTGGAACACGCGGTGCTGCATGACAACGCCGCCCAGGTGGAGAATGTTGCCTCCCAGCACAACGCTGTCCGCTGGGGTGTACACAGCATGCAGCCATCCCGCCGGAATGAACAACGTGTTTCCCGCGTCGAGGTCAATGACGGCAATAGGGCTCAGCTCCTCAACAAAGTCTAGCTCACGCAGCGCCTGTTGCGGATCCCGCTGCCACCGCTCGTAGAGCTGCAGATGGCGCTCTGTAGGCGGTGACATGTAGAAGCGCTTCTTCCCGCGCAGCACGTGATAGAACACCGTCGATCCGCCAAAGTCTATATGCCACGAGGTCCACGATCCAGCGCCGCTCAGAAGGTAATACTTATCAACATGCGGGCGCGGCTCCGGATACAGCGACGCCCAGTCCGCTCGGCGAATCAGCGCCGGCACCACGAACGCTCGCCCTGTCGGTGTTCGTGATATCTCCAAGGAGATGAGGTTCAGCACCCGCTGACGTAACGCTGGCGCGGTTGCCAGGTAATCCAGGTACTGCCCCAGGCTCCAGCGGGGATGCAGCTCACTCTGGCTCGCGACATCCAGCACTTCGCAATGACGCTCAAGTCCGTACTCGCGCCCGACCTCCTCGGGATGGTAAGCACGATGTGGAATGTGCATGTCGAGCCCGTCGGGATCGAGCACGACACAGGGCGCATCGGGCATGCGCTGCAATTCGCCACCGGTGCCGTAGACGAGTATCCCCAGATGCGCCGCTAGCCCGCCAGCATCGCTGGTGGCGTCCTTCGCCCAGCTCTGAGCCCGGCGTTCAGCGGCCGCTCGTGCCGCCTCGCTCAGAGCGCCGGCGCAGGTGCCGCCCCGCAGGGCACCGCCTATATCGCCCTCATGGAGGCGGGCGTAATCGGTGACGGCCGGACGTCCATGCTGGCTCCGCGGGCGTTTCGGTCGCTGCACTGGAGTGAATAGGTCCGTCCCTGTCCCGGAGCAGAACCGACAAATAAAGGTCTTAGATGCCCGCACACGTGAAACGTCCAGAAATAGACAAGAGATGTGGAACCAGCCGTAGGCGCAGGTCGGGTTGTCGCACGCTACCATGATGCCGTTGCGGCGCGCGTCGTACGGCTGGCGACATATGCAGAACCGCGTACTGGTGGTGCGCTGGTTTTCAGGTTTCGTGTCCTGATCTGTAGCCAAGCATCCGCAAGCGCTGTGCTCGCTGTGAGATGCGACATTGGCGGAAGCACCAATGCTATTCGCAGCGCTCCGTGATTCGGGACCGGGATCGGGTGGATACGATGGCATCGAGTCGAGCGTCTCGGGCGCTGCTGGTGCCGCACTACTCGCTGGCATTCTACCCGCCGGGAGCATCTGTGAAGAGCGCTCACCGCAGGGGCTTGTAGCGCGCCCTCTTTTCGCGATAGCGGCGAGCCTTCGCGTCTCTGCGGCGCACGCTGACGCTGTCGCGCAGGATGTGCACGAACTTGGTACGCTTTCGGATATGGATGATGGTGTTATATATATTTCAGCAGCTGTAAATGTGTCGTTCGCATCTATCGGCATTTCGGGAAGCTCAACACGAGCAGGGACACGTTGCATCGTATGCCGCAGCACGTGTCCGTGCTGTCTGCATGCGTGCGCTGACACGTCACGAGCACGCATCTCGGAATCGGAGGTCACAAGCGGCCGCTGCGCATCCTCGATGGCGTCGATGATTGGTGAACGCTCCGCCATCATTGGGTGCGCCCGCAGCGCCCTGCCTACACGTGTCTGGTGTCAATGCGTACCTCTCTGATCGTCTGGATGCCCGCCTTGGTGCAGTGATGGGGTTTCACGAAATCTACGCTTGCCTAATCTCAATTCTTAACTGCTCGGAAGTCTCCCTTCCTCGCTTGCTATGTAGATGCGTGGGTACCTTAATCGTAGCTACTGGCCTGTGTTCACCGGGAGCTGACCCCTGCCGCCTCGGAAGCGCTGGAGTGGCGCAGCGCCTCTGATCCGTCAGGTTTGCAGTCTAGAGGCTGTGAGCGCGTGCAGTCCAGCGCACTCCGTCCGCGATGCGTCCAGGTAAAGATGCTTCGTTCGCGACGGTTGACGTGCTCGTTCCTGCAAGCGGCTGCGAAGACGTGGGGAAAATGCAGTCTTGGCGCAGATAATTTTGCGTCTGGCGGCGTTCCGCGTAGTGGGCTCAGTTATGGGTCGCTATGCAAACAAGTCACGTCTAGCGCGGCAGAAACAAACGAACACAAGGATAACACCCTGTGCATGGGATCGCAGGCACACACTCGGGGGCGTTGCGTCGGCCCAGTGCGCAAGTCGCAAACGCAGCTCCACACTGCGCTCTTCTGTACAGTCCAAGATGTCAGGGTACCAGCGCAGTACCCGCTTATTTCCTAGTGCGAGCTCTATACTTGCTGCGGAACTCTGGAGCCAAACAAACGACAAGAGCGAGCGCCCTGCCGTCAGTGTTCAGGAGATGTGATGCGGGGTCGCGTGGCCAGCAGCTCCGCAGTGTAATTCCCTCCGTGGAACCAGAACTACTCAATTGGTCGGGTCTCGTGCGACGTAGACGAGCAACGAGGACGCTGTGGGCCTGTCGCGACCTCGATTTGTTCTGAGAGGCGCTGGAGCCTCCGTTGCCACTGCGACACTCGTCCGAAAACTCCACCTTATGGTTATTCTGCGCCCAGCGTCCAATACTGAGGCGGAGTCCTCCGAGTTGAAGCAGCCAACGCTTGGCAGCAAGACCGGCCTGTAGCTGCCCGGAAACGACCTCAGTTCGTCGCAGACAGGCCTGCACTCCTTCGCAAACTGCACACCCCCGACGTTCTCGTGGTGGACGCTGCTGTCGAGGGCGTTTCAGCGCACACACAACTGGGTACCACTCAGGGGTACCTTTGTTTGAAAACAAAGGCCGCGCTGGATTCGCACAGTATATAAGGCGCCGAGCGGCCCTGCTTCCTTCTCACAGATACGTAGGCCTGCCCTCAAACTCAGTCGGTTTGATCGAAGATTCGACTCACTAGACGACTGTCGCGTCCCTGGTGGACGTCTGTACAAGCCGAGGCGCTCACTTTCGCTAGGCTCTGCTCGACACGTGCTTGCGACTGTCACAGCCGTTGTCGTCGTCTGTATTACCAGCCTTACCCCATGCAAGACTGCAGCAGCCGCTGCTACAGTCGTCTACGCTACCGACGCAGCTTCTGCTACGGCTAGGTCTCCCGCAGCAAGCGTTTTTAAACCCTATAAAACGGATAATTCTAACCAGAACCCCCCTGTGCGCACAATTCCTGCTTATAACCAGGCAAAAGACCACCGTTGCTCTCCAGATACCTCTACGTTCGGCTAACCCCAAACCTGGTCTCCTCACGAGATAGATAGCAAGCTGCAAACGACACAAATAGTAGCGGGCATTGCCTCCCTAGTTCGTAGCTCGTCGAGGCGCTGCCCCGTAGACGGATCGCCCCGGAAAGCTCCGTATCGATCGATGGAATCCACAGTGCGCCTCTCTGAGGAGACGTGCTGGCAACGCTGTGCCCTTCGAAGCGGAGGCTGCAAGGATTGCGACACTTCTCATGCTGAAAAACGCAACACCAGTGTATGTTGTGAACACCAAGTCGCAGCACAAGCGGGGTCGCGACACCCAGCTTGCGAACATTGCAGCGGCTAAAGCGGTAGCGGACGTGGTGCGGACGACGCTGGGGCCGCGAGCGATGCTCAAGCTCATCCTCGACGCTATCGGAGGTGTGGTCATCACTTCAGACGGGAACGCGATCCTGCGAGAGATCGACGTGGGGCACCCGGCGGCCAAGGCGATGCTGGAGCTGTCGCGCACTCAGGACGAGGAAGTCGGTGACGGAACGACCAGCGTCATTGTGCTGGCGGGGGCGCTTCTCCAGGCCGCGGAGCCGTGCCTAGAGGCGGGCGTCCATCCTACTGTCATCGTTGGAGCGTACATGCGGGCGCTCCAGGATGCGCTCTCAGAGCTGGAGCAGCGGTGTGCAATTGCAGTGGACTGGAACGATGAGGCGCAGCTGCAGCGCGTCTTGCGTGCCTGCCTCGGCACCAAGGTGGCTGCTGTCTACCGCGAGCGCGTTGCCGCCTGGTCACTCGCAGCGGTGAAGCTCATTGCAGAAAGCAGCGCGCCTGCTACCACCGCAGGAGCCGGCACCCAGCGTCCGCTCGATATCAAGAACCTGGTCCGAGTCGAGAAGATCCCCGGTGGCGACCTCGATGATTCTGCGGTCATCCGCGGTGTCGTCCTCAACAAGGACATTGTGCATCCGCAGATGCGGCGACGCATTGAGAATCCGCGCCTGCTTCTCCTGGACTGCCCGCTGGAGTACCGCAAGGGCGAGTCCCAGCTCACCGTTGAGGTGACACGCGAGGCCGACTGGGAGGCGCTCCTGCAGTCCGAGGAGGCCGTTGTACGCCAGCAGTGCGAGCGCATCGCGGCACTGCGCCCCGACTTGGTTATCACCGAGAAGGGTATCAGCGACTTGGCCGCTTACCTGCTGATGCGGGCGGGCATTAGCGCCCTCAGACGTGTGCGAAAGACCGACAACGAGCGGCTCGTGCGAGCAACCGGTGCGCGTATCGTGTCGCGTATCGAGGAGGCCAGCCAACAGGATATCGGGACGGGAGCGGGCCTCTTCGAGGTTCGACGCCTCGGCGAGGAGTACTACAGTTTCATTGAGCAGTGCACGGCACCAGGCGCGTGCACCGTTCTGCTGCGGGGCGGCAGTAAAGACACGCTGAATGAGCTCGAGCGCAACCTGCACGATGCACTGTGCGTCCTACGCAGCCTCTATGGTGACCGTCGCGTCGTTGCCGGTGGTGGTGCCACCGAGATGGCGCTCAGCCGGGCTCTGCTGCAGCGCTCTGCGCTCGTCGAAGGCGCTGCGCAGTGGCCTTATCGACAGGCAGCTGAGGCACTTGAGGTGATCCCTCGAACGCTTGCCGAGAACTGCGGCACCTCTGTGGTCCGGCTCCTTACGCGGCTTCGCGCAGAGCACGCAGAAGCCGGCCACTCGAACATTGGCGTAGACGGTACAAGTGGCGAGCTCATCGACATGATTGAAGCGGGTATTGTGGACGCCTACGCTGTGAAAGCGCAAGCACTTAAGACCGCAGTGGAGTCTGCGTGCATGCTTCTGCGTATTGACGACATTCTGAGCGCTGTTCGTAAGCGAGAGGGCAGCGGCACCGCCACAGGAGCAGCCGACGCTACCGAAGACGCCAACCCCACGGACTAGCGAGCATCTGCGGGATGTTTGCAAGGGTGCAGCTGGTGTATCCACTAGACCGGTACAGGCATTTAGGAGCGATCGCCTTGCAGATTTCCTTCGGTGCTTGATCGACTTTCCATTTTTAGGTTTTTATCTATGCTGTAGACCATTCATTTAGTACCTTGGAACGAAAATCCCGATACGTTTCCGTGTAAAAGATGCGTTTACACGAAAGTACCCCGAACGATACGAACGCACTTTAGCAGTTGCTGTTGCGGGATTTCTGATCGTGTCGCAGAAACGCCGCCCTAGGCCTCATCGATTCACCTGGTCGTGAACGGAATCGCTTAGTATAACGACACACGTTTTCATTGATTGTTGCTGCAGAGACACCTTATCTCAACAGCTGTATGAGGATCGTTGACGAAGACGCTAGCGCTTTATGAAAGTACCCGTGGCTCCGGATCAAAGCACGCTTTTTCGTTTAGCCGATTGGGCGATAATCGCTCAAGGTGTGCGCTCGGTCTGGTTGGCGTTCCGAGCGGAAAGCATACCGCAAGTCGGAGTTGCTGTCTCGAGTGCAGCACCTGTAGGAGGAAGCTTAGCTCTGACGCAGCATGGGCTCGCTCGCCGAGTAAGAGACTGGTCAACTGAGGTCGTACTTGCTGTTTCGGGGAAGCAAGCAATACAGCAACCAAAAGGTTCGCTTGCAACTGCTGGAGCACGAACGCAGCGCACAAGTACACTACAGGAGGCCGCTGTCACGGCGAGGGAAGCGGATGCAGCTGCTTCGGAAGTCGTTCGAAACTTGCAGCAGCCTGCACAGTACGCGAACGTGGCAGCAACGGGACGAGAATCGAGTGCATTGCCAGGAACCCTGGTCACTGGGAGACCTTACAACACAGGGGATGCGGTGACTCCTAGCAACGAAAACGCGGCACCTGCCAACTTGGAGCATAGCAGTCGCCCGCCACCACTGGCGAGAGAAGCAAATGCATCGACGATAAGTGAGAATGATGTTGGACCCGAGCTGCGATCACGCAGAGGCAGCTCCTACGATACCACACCAGACCCTGCTGTACAGACTGTGCATCATCGTGTCGGCCAGGAGGAGGAGCAAACAACAAATGCATTCACCGAGCGCGACGTGAGAAATTCGGCCCCGAGACGCTCGGTTGGAGAAGCGCGTCGCGTCCCAGCAACGACTGTGGAACGGATGTTCGGGTTCGGAAACTTAGCGCTCGGCATTGTGTGGAACGCAGCCAAGAGCTCCCTGCTGAGTGCAGCTCCTACCAAAGAACGCTCTGGACTGGAGCGATACCTGTCTCCGGAGAATGCCGACCGCATAGCTCGAACACTCTGCCGTATGCGGGGCGCCGCCCTCAAACTGGGACAGATGCTCTCCATGCAGGATGAGCGAACCGTGCCTCCAATTCTGTTGCAAGCACTGGAACGGGCCCGTCAGGGTGCAGATTTCATGCCGCGACGTCAGCTGGAGCGAGTTTTGCGGCAAGAATGGGGACCCGACTGGCAACAGCGCGTTCACTCCTTCAATTTTGAACCGGTTGCAGCGGCAAGCATCGGCCAGGTACATCGTGCTTCCGTTAGAGAGCAGAATCATGAGCGACCCATTGCCGTCAAAGTCCAGTACCCCGGAGTTGCAACTTCAATAGAGTCGGACCTGAAGAATCTGAAGCGTCTTCTTACTTACACGAATTTGATCCCCAGAGGTCTCTACCTCGACGAGGCTATTCGCGTAGCGCGTGAGGAATTGCTCTGCGAATGCGACTATGAGCTTGAAGCAGCTAATCAAGTACGCTTTGCTGCGCTCTTTCAGGGATTCGACCAGGGCCACGTGCACATACCGAGAGTACTTGCGTCGCTCTCGACAAGGAACGTCCTTACCACTGAATGGGTAGACGGCGAGCCGCTTGATCGACTCGTTAGCCTCGGCGTGCCTGCGGCACAGAGAAACAAACTAGCGGTGCGCATGCTTCGCCTTACTTTGCATGAGCTATTTGAGAAAAGATTCATGCAAACGGATCCCAATTTCAGCAATTTCCTCTACGAAATCGAATCAGATACGCTTCACCTTTTGGACTTTGGTGCAGCGCGTTCCTATCCGAAAGCGTTCGTCGACGCGTACTTGCACCTCGTGATGGCCTGTGCGAATCGTGACCGCGCCGGCATCCTTGAGTGGTCTCAGCAGCTTGGATTTCTCACCGGAGAAGAGTCCAGGCTTATGCTGGACGCCCATTGTGAGGCCGCATTCGTGGTTGGAGAGCCCTTCTCTGCTGCCTTTGCCAAGAGTTACGAATTTGCCTCTAGTAATATTGCAGTGCGGGCGGCACGTTTCGGGCAGGTTATGTTGCAGCATCGATTGTGTCCGCCTCCGCGTGAGGCCTATTCCCTCCATCGTCGTTTGAGCGGAGCGTTCTTGACTTGTATGCGACTGCAGGCAAATATTCCCTGCAGAACGCTCCTGGAGGAGGTGTATACGAAGCATGACTGGCGTCCGGAGGGCGAATCGGAGCCAGCAGCTGGCGATTTGCCTGTCAAACCGCCCGACTTGGTGTCTGTACCCCAGTGAGCATATCCGCGACGGGGTTCAAGAGCGACATGCCGGCTGCAGCCCGCAACGTGCGCCCATACAGCAGCTGGAGCCGCTCTGCAGCGGGGATGGTATCTGTTGGAAGAGCCCCGACGTTGGAACTGATTCTCAGAACACTCGGACATAAAGCATTCTGCATCCATGGAATAGATTGTACGGTTTCGAGGCGCAGCTACGAAACGATACTGCATTGCCGATGCTGCCTTCGTCCAGCATTCCACAGCGCGCGGAACAGGTGCATGTGGGCATCCACCCACGTTCCGAGGGCGAATTTCACGTTGCTCATTTTGATGCAGGTTGCATCCATGCCACGCGAGAAAGGTGCGGGTCCTACTGGTCAACTCGTGCGTACGCACCCAAATTGTGGTGTCTTCCGAGTGTCATCGAAATCAGCCTTTGCGGGGTTTTTCCGCGACAGCTTCCTTTTCTCCTATGTCATTTCCAATTTTCAATACTTCCGTTTCTTTTGCCACTCCAGCTACATTGTCAGCAGCAGAACGATGTTGATGGCAAATTTAAAGTCCCAATTGCTGCGCTTCTGGATGCTTTTCACGCTGGTCATGCTCGAGCAAAAGTTGCGATTCTCCTTTCGTTTCCCATGCTCATCAGTTTTGTGTCCTGCCTCGGTGGACTCGTCGCAGTGATCGCGTTTGAATATGATCAGGTGTTCCCGTATGTCTACGTCCACAATCGGCTCTGTGGCAAGTGAACGCTTGCCTCATCGCTTGATGCATACCCTTGACGGGTACAGAAGGCTTCGCACGATGCAAGCTTCCCTTTACCGGTCTGGTTTTGTCCAGTAGGATCACGGGCATCTCCTGGGCGATATCCCGGCAAGAATGCTCTCCGCTGCACGCCTAAACGCATGCTGTTCTATTCTATAGAGGGTTTATGGAACGCGGTATTGATCCGGCTTGAAACAGGCTCTCGAAAAAAACCCAAGATGGAGAGCAAGTCGAGAAAATTCGATCCATCCACGCCCACTTTACAGAAAGCTCTGCCATGCAATCCACTGGAAACGATCGTGCCAATGACTAGTGTCTGCAGCGATTTTTCATGAACACCGAAGGGACGGCAGCTGCTGGAAGCATTTTGCGTGTCAGATATGGAGCTGCTGCTGCTTCTGTTCAGTACAGATCCGTCAAGGACTGGAAACAGAGAGGGATTGTTGTCTCGAACGGAATCTATAACTTCGTATCGTGAAATCCTCTGAGAGCTTTCGACACGAACTTGTGAACAGGTCGGAAAGCGTTGGCCTCGAGCCTTTTTCTTCGTCAATCCAACGGAACGAATTGCTGCACCCGTATGTTGCATAGAAATACAAAGCTAGCACAGTTGAAGAACACCTGCTTTGCGCTTGCGTAAGGTAAAGAATGAAGAAACGTGAAGACATATAGGTACGAACCGAGCGATGGTTCCAGTTATTTTAGACACGCTTATCCGAGGGTGTGCAGGATATTCTTGATTTTCATGAAGAGACGAATTCCAGTAGCATGGCGTCGAAGAACCCGCTCGGTAATGAAGACTGTGGATCCAAAACCTGCCTATATATCCATAAATCGTTATCGCCACACTGTGAATGCCAACGCTGCATCTACAGAAAAAGATCAGGAAAAAACTCAAATAGTCGGGACAGCGCGAGCAGGTCATCGGTCCATTTTCATCTCAAACTGATATAGAGGAACGAATCAGGTCCTCTGAGACGTTGCCCGCAGCATACGAAGCCGCATGCTCGGGGAGCCTCGCCCCAGGCTTCCAGGCTGCAGGTATTCCACGAGGTCCAGCGAATGCAATGCAGCGCCTTGTCGTTTCTCCTACAGAAACAGCGTGCGCTACCTTCACCTGGCATCTCTAGAAGCGTGTCAGGAGACTGAGGCACTTTCATGCACATTCTCGCAGATGGCCAACACATAGAAACCGTTTAGAGCAGCGTGTTCCGAATGCTACCTCGTTGTCGAGACCCCGCGCTCGACTCCGCTCATCTGAACCGTATCGCGAATCCGTTTCAAGTGTTTGCTCATTTGTTTCTCTCGAACGGAGCGCATCCGGGGAACAGCAGGTAACTCTCCAACCTGTGGGATCCGCTTCCAGTCGCCTGATGGACGTTCGGGAAGCGCCGCGGCTAACACCGCAGGTGCGCTTGACTTCATCGGGTTTGTGAAATGATCCGGCGTCGCGGTGGCCGGTAAACCTGGAGCGTTGCTCGCAGTTTCGTGCTTTGCCGGCAAGTCAGTTGCACCAGAGGCTCTATTCGGTGTTTCTCGACGTTGCGCTTGCGAGCCGCTCCGAGCCGGCACCATTTCGTAACGCTTATGCAAGGCGTTGCGATAGTTTGTATCGGAGTGCAGCACTGCAGCTGCCCAGCGCATCACCAGACGCTCTGCTTTGAGCTGACAAGCGGGGTCTGGATCATATAGCTTGTAGTAGTGAATACAACGCCCAAGGCCGGAGTTCAGGAGCGCGCGCTCCCACGCTCTGGTTCCTGCACGTCGTGCCGAAGAGCGCTGCAACTCGGTTGCGGTCTCTTCTTCCTCGAGTTCATCCTCTGAATCGCTCACTCTCGTCTGAAACGTAAGCAGAATATCCATCAATGTTGAGCGGACGTCAATCGAGGGTAGCGCCCCGTTTGGCAACGGATCCAACCAGCGTCGAAGCACCTCAAAGAGCCCGCGGCGGATGAGTGTTGTTCGGATCTCTTTCCGCCGCAGCTCAGTATCCACTTCCGGCAAAAGGCGAAGTTTTGCGAGCGCTGGCCGGCCCAACCTCGCCATAATGAGATCCGCATCGTAAGCAGAGCGCATCTTTTCCAGGATTCGTTCTGCATCCCTTTCACTTTCCCGGTTGGTGATTTGCTTTCTTTGCCTACGAGACTGGATCTGCCGCATGGTGCGATCGAATGCGGTCAATGGATGGCGAGCACCCTCATCGCTCAACTGATCCTCGTCCTCACTTGCAGAGCGGGATGACCATCCACCCTCGGTTCGAATCACGTCATCGGGGTCCTCACGGAGCAGCTCCGGATCGGCAGCAGAGACGTCGATGAAGTCATCGGTACGGGATGCAGTATCCCCAGAAGCGTCAACCTGGGGTACGCTCGGCTCGTGCGTATCGCTAGGCTGCTTGCTAAGGTGATCATGCAGACCCCTGCTCGCTGCAACATCCAAGGTGGTGGTCTGCTCATCGACTGTCCCCGATGGTGCGGTAACTTGCTCGTTTTCTTCGTCGGAACCGAAGATGTCTTCGAGCGCTTCTTGCACGCTGCGCTCTGCCATCTTGTTTGCAGGGCGAAGCTTAGAACTTGGACAGAGCCTCTGAATACCGATTGCTCTGGTTTGATACCGCTGTCAACCTGCCAAAGGGAGTCGAGAGCGTTGCCTTTCGATCAGCAGAGCTCACGCAAGACCGGGCGCCTTCTCGGGCACTCCCGGAACTACTCGGTGCCTAGAGCCTCCGTTGATGGAGCACGGTACCGGCTTGTGAGCAATTTACAGAGGTACCGGAGCCTGCGCTTTCGTTGTCCCCGAGACCAGCGTAGCACTCGTGAGGCGGAAGCGCGCCGCACCACTAGAAAAGACTCTTTCCTTGGTACAGGGCGAGGTAAAAGCAGCCTCAAAACGTAAACACAACCAGTGAGAAAACCCTGCTTGCACCGCTAGCGATAAACACGAACAGATAATCAGAAAACAGAACGCAACAGAAGTTTTGGCGGCTTGTGTGTTCCGTGCTGGAAGCCTGGCACGACCGAACGTGACGCCAGACAGTACGGGTTGAGCGTGCTGCGTTGAAACGGCCTTCCCGCTCCAAAAAAAGACTTTTGGGTTTTTGTCGACGCGAGTACGCTCGGTTCAGAGACCAAGGCCTCCAAATTCCATTTTGCGATACTCGTCAAGTATCAAAATGAGTCTCCACGCCTCAGTCGAGTCTGGTACCAGACACAGATCCCTATCCCATGAACAAGTTTTTCATGCGCGACTGCGGTTGGCAGGATACCCGCACATCCGGGTATTCCAGGTGTTGTAGGCGTCATCGTCGAACGCTCATGCTGGAGTGAGATGGTACAGGGCCACAAACTGGAGTGTATTTTCGAAAAATGGGGTGCTTTCGATGATCGTCGGTACCAGCCTCTGTGGGCTTTCTCTGTAGCTGCTGCTTCCTTTATGTCATGTTTATCTCTGGTATTCAGTGCGCCGGTCTCTCCATTACCTCCTGCTCCGTTGTGAGCATGCGAAGCTTGTTGATGGTAGCTTTCATGTATCGGTGTGGCCGCTTCTGGATATTGTTGACGTACTTCAGGGACAAGCGGAAGTTGCGATCTACACCTCGCTTGCCGTGTTCATCTTCTTGCTCGTACTCAGCGTCGGTGCACCTTTCGAAGCGGCGACCTCCGACAGTGTTCAGGGGCTGTCGCATGCCTGTGAAACCGAATCCGCCGAGCACCGCGCTATGGTGTTCGAACGATTGCTCCATGGCATGGTCCATGTCCTTGTTGGGTACAAAATACTCCGCTTGATGCACAGCTCCGTTTCCGCATCAGATGACGCACTCTACGAGTACGAGCTTCTTCTGGATGATCCCGTCGTTGACTATTGCGTCTGCTGCACAGGTAAGCGCATGGTTTTCCATTTAATGGAGGACTGGCGGAACGTGATGTTGTTCATGAGTAATAGAGTACTGAAAGGCAAATCCAGGTTGCAGAACAAGTCGAGGAATCTTCACGCATCTATGTTCTCTGCTTGCCAGGCGATGACCTACATTTCATTGGGCGCGATATTTATGATGACCCCATTCCGAATCCAAGACCGCGATCTATGCCAAAAGAAACGACGGGAGCCTCTCGGGGCATACCCCATGAGAGATATCATGCCGTTGTAGAATGCTGTTTCTTCCTTGGCCACAAAAGAAATCGGGATTTCTCTTTCGAAGGGAATAGAGTATTCGGCGTGACAGGCTCAGTGATCTTCCGGCATCTGCATTTGAACACGTTGTCCTGGTACGAGGTCGAGTCTCGTCCGTGGTCAATCTAGTGGCGCGAATTTCTGCTTCCAGGAGGTGCCTTGAACAACAAACATCGGAAACCTGAAGAATCCGTGGTTTGAGCGAGGTGAACGTGAGGAAAGGAAACGAATGGAGGCTTATACGTATCGTTTCTGTAATGATTCCGGTTACTCCACGAGACCTTGGACGAGCGCGGCGAGAGTTATCTTAATTCCAAAGATGTAACGAAAACTAGCATGAAAGCGTTGAAGGAACTACCCCAAAACTACGCTCGAGAGTCCCAAACCTGCATCTGAGTCCTTCAGCCTTTATTCCTGCACCTCGAATACTGACTCTGTAAGCCTGTAAAACATTTGAAACACAACTGAAAGGCAGGAGTAGGACGGGCAGTTCATTCATCCATTCTAAACCAACGCAGGTCTCGGACACGGCCACGCGAAGCGGGTGCCCTCTCCGCGCTACCCTCGACAGCAGTCTCTGATACATGTTTACTGCGCAACAAGGGCGCCAAGGTTGCTTTCCGATGCAGCTCCCATCGAAACACTTAGTCTTCCCTGGACAAGGCATGCTGCGAGACGGTAGATTCAGGCAACTGACCAGGTCCTCTGGTTACCGTCGAGTTGCACCTGAAACTTTCTGGTTTGCATCCTACTGCTCACGCTCACATGCAACGCATTTGCGATCTACAGTGCAAGTTTCCGAGCTTTGGGGATAATGTGGGTCGAATTACGAAGTACAACTGCAAACTCTACTACAGCATACCTCGGAGGTAATCGTCAGGATCTGCACGTACAGATTCCAGCGCTGTCGCTATGCGCGTCTTTCTTAGAGCGCCACCGAATGCTGCTGCTCGGAAAGAACACATGACGGTGATGATCGTAAATCGCCTCTGGTATCGAAACGATACAGGCGCTGGATAGCCTGCTGAGCAAGCCAATCCAGGGCATTCGACAGTCCCTCGCCAGTGTAGGCACTACATGGCATGACATGGATGGGTCGTCGTCCATCCAGTTGGCTGAGTTCATCAGCAGGCCAAGCCTGTGCCCATGTCGAAGCCATCGTGTCAGAGGCGGTCTGCTGATTCGCCTCTAACGGGGTTCTTCGGCTCGTCGGAGTTGCTATTGTTGCTGTTGCTATTGTTGCTGCTGCTCCTGCAACGCAGAAGGCATCGATGCCAAGCGCTTTGCGCACCGATGAGACAGGTTCCGCGGCTAGCAAGTCCATCTTATTTGCGATGATTAAGAGAGGCACCTGGTACAGACTCGGCTCCGACAGCAGGGCGGCTAGCTCCTGAGCAGCTTCTCCCTTAATTCGATGCGGCGTCGTTGCGTCGACTACCCAGATAATCGCATCCGTCCGCTCAAAATAGTTTCGCCAGTAGGATCGGAGCGCCCGCTGACCACCGATATCCCAAAAGTGGAAACGATACCCACCTTTCAGTACGAGTGTTCGAATACAAAAACCTTCAGTGGGCGCTGTTCGTCTCACGGCAGCTTCGTCGTCTCCAAGCAGCCTTCGCACTATGGTGGTCTTACCAGCGTTATCGAGACCGAGCACGAGAACGCGGACTTCTCGATCACGGCGTTTCTGCTTGCGAATAACGCTCAGGAGACCCATGCTCGCCTCCGTTCCTGCTATGGAAGCGAGCGTGGTGCGCTATCCACGCCGGCCCTGCTATGCCCCAGCGAAACGAAAACACGTACAGTTCCTGGACTGATTCGCGCAGTTCCTGTGACACCCAGTGAGAACTGTCGACAGTCACGCGTACAAGTCGCCACGTCCCTGACGTGGTGTTCCTGGCCTTCCTCAGATTGGAATGGAGCACGGAACCGGTCGCTCTGTACGCGCCTTGCAATTCTTTTCCGAACTTATTCTTACACTTACAGCATCGATACTCCAAGTGCAGCAATTAGGGCTTATGGATGCATACGTTATTCTGGATTTCTCCGTTGGGGTTTCTAAACGACTCCTTTGCGTTCTAGTCGCTTGAATTCGTTACGTCATGGGCATCAGGATGCTTCGCACCGTCCTCGAACCAGGTCGATAAAATAAACGATGTCGTGATACGCTTCATAAGTACAAGCCAGTACACCTCTGATTTACTTACGTGTCGCATGCTCGAATCACAGTTTCTTCAAGTTCTCTATCTGTTTTTGTTTCGGGGCAGCCTGTACGCAATGCAATGCGCACTGCTTGATGATCAAGGAACTGCACACGACGTCGTACCTTGATGACTTTTGCATATGCTCATAACGAACGCTCGCTGAACTTGCCGAGTTATCTATTTCATGCGAAACGAGAATCGTCCTCGCTCTGTGCGCATCCGCAAACGCGCATGCCTCACCAGCGTGTCACGCTTCATGGTACACGATCATATACGCTAACGTTTCCTCTATTGACACAGAATAGGGTCGTAGAATCGGAACTTCTCGATCTCTTTTCATACCTGGATTTCACCTCCGGTGCTTGTCTCATCATCATGGCTGACATAGCGGTCCAGAAATCGCACATCGACTGGAACAGCATGCGCTGCCATACGCGGCGTACAGCGTACTCACCGTGCGGATCTTTCATACAAAGCACATCATCATCGCTGGGTACGGAGACGGGCATCGAGGGAGCCTTCTATGCTTGTCAAGGGCATGAACCGAGCGATGCAGCGAATGCTTTTGCGGCACAGGACGACCGTCGGAGGACGAAAACCTATGGCGGACGGATGGATACAACGTACCGCTGTCAAGTTTCGCAGCTGCGATGGACCCACCGAGGCTGTGCATACACGAGAAAAAGAATATGGTATACGAAGCTCAGATCGCAACGACCGCCTGTGCACGAAATGCGTAGCCTACAAGCAGAAGCGGAGAAATCGGGACTCGAACGCTGTCATCAACACATGCTTCTGCTGCTGGAAACGCAGCCAGAGGGAGAGGAAAGATCGGCGTACTTAAAGCTACAGATCAACGGAGAGACAAGGCACTAGTCACAGAAAAATTCGTCAAGACTGGTATATATGATGATCATGGAAGTGCCTAAACTTTCGCGTGTACGCCCGAACTAGACGACCAGTTCCGTTTTTCTACCATGAAGGTTAATCGGCTGAAAGACTTTATTTTAGGGCAACAGGAGCGATCGCTTCACATGCAAGTTGGACCAGTCGATGACACCGCTATGTTTGGGGGCTGCTTTCCAATAGCGCTGCATCGGATGCAACCAGCCCCGACAAGTCCATATAACCATGACCGCGGCTATGACTGGTCTTGGTGCGGGTACGGTGCGCTCACCGGGCTGGTCTCGCGGAGGTGACGGGGAACACGACGGAACTAGATTACTCAAGTCCTCTGAATGCTGTTGTTTTTGGGCTCAGGTTGCAGTCACGTTACTCGGAGGACGCTATCATTGTGCTTGAGCTCGCGCAACCGCAGCGTCGTGTGCAGTGCTGCCTCGAGACGCGGGAGCGTCCACGCAAAGCTCACCGTTGCTTTCCCGTTCATCAACTGCGCGCATCGTTTGTTTTCCCAGGGAAAACCCTTTGCCGTCTATGCTCTGAAACGAACAGCGAGCGCGACAACAAGTCGCCTACACCAGCTAGTGATGAAGCAGGCAAAGCCGACGCACCGCAAGGCCTTAATCTTTGTCTGCTGGCTCGTGTACGTGGGTGTCGTGCTCTGTTCAGACCTTTTACCGGGGTCTAGTGTTTTCCGTATCGACAGCGAGACCATTCATGAGGCTCTGGACCTATCTATGAACTTTTTTTTCATCCTTCCGCTTTTAAGTCCTAGCCAGGCCCCAGTTTTGCACCCGGTTCTGGAGAGCACCTTCCAGATTGTCGTATGCTGGGCGTTACTCTTTATCGGCTTTCTCAGCGATGACATTAGCCGGCATTGCCGCACCGCTCAAAAGCAAGTACAAAAACAAATACTGCCCATGTGGGTCTTCCTGGTAGGCTCCGCACTGCTCACCAATGTCTTCTACTTGCCGTACCTGGTGCTGCGCCAGAACCCCAGCAGCCTTGCAACCATCGTAGACACGGATTCATCAGAGCATTCGCTGCGACCATTCACATCTACGAAAAAAACGGTAGCAGCGAGGCACAGCGAAGCTGATATGCTGCTGCGGATAGCCGAGTCCCGCGGCTTACCCCTGATCCTCTGCGTTGTGGCCTTGTTTGCAATGCTCTGGGCGTTCGCGGGTCGTCCAGAGTACCCAGCGGCACCACCATTTACGCTAGAGCGTTTCCAGCTCTATTGGCAGGCATTTCTACAGAAAGATCGTCTAGCAGTGTCCTTTCCAATTGATATGCTGGTCTTTGCGCTGTTCCAGGCTGAGCTGGTGCCCGACGATATGCGTCGACGAGGCTTAAACCCACAGAGTCAGAAGGGAACACGTATGTTGGGCGTAGCCCGATGGGTACCGTTCTTCGGTGTTGCTTGGTACCTGTGGACACGACCTCGACTCTGTGATTTTTCCGCGAACGCAGAAACTGAGCAGGCACACTAGCGCAGCACATTGCTGGGGCCAAACCAGACCGTATGGTCAGTGTCTACGCGGAGCTGGTGACCGAGACCAACCACCGCAGACGCAGCTGTGAGCAGGAGATCTGCCTCCGGATCTGCAGTTAGGGCTTTAACCGACCGCCAAGTCTGATGCACTGCTCAAGTGCTTCATCGCAAGGCGTATGAAGCAGCGGAGCGTAGCGTTGAATGATTTCCAGCTGCGCATCCCAGGAGGCGAATGTTTCGGGAACCGAAGCGTTCCGCCTAGGGCCAGATCATTGCTTCCGCATTCGGTATCGAAAGCGCTTGCGTGCTGACCAACGCAGCGAAACCATAGAATATTGATCCAGGCACTGTACCCGATGCGTCTATGTCTCTAAAGATAGATGCAAGATTTGGTGCGACACTGGAGCGCTGCATCGAGCCACAGCGCACCGAATGCGGAGCGCTTCCAGAGATTTGGACTCGTTCCAAGGGATTGCCTCCGAACTAGTTCGGCTTGTGGTTATCTTTGCTCTCGGATGCAGATGTTGGTGCGGGTCGCACATATTCCGCATGACCATACAAGTCGCGCAGGGTGGGGTAGTATCCTCCCCGCACTTGCGCAATGCGGGCGTAGGAAACATTAGATGCTTGGATTTGCTCCCCGGTAGACTGTGGTGCCTGCTCCACTGCAGGTAGCATTGTCGAGCTCAGCGCAGGCCAGGTAGAAGCGCGCTCTGCAATTTCGTGCCGCTCGCTAGCCGGCGGTGGATGCTGATGAGAAACTGCTCGCGAAAAGGGTCGAGTGTGATCCAGTGCTTCCCGACTTGGATCACGGAAGAATAATTGCGCACCACCGTGCGCTTCGATGATATGCTGACGCTCTTGTTCGAAGACTTCCCGCAGCGACGGTTCTGAGCTGCGTAGACGCGGTTGCCCGCGCTGTCGCTCTCTTGGGGTTTGAACATGTTCCGCTCCACGAGATACCTCTTTTTGTGGTTTGGGCACAGGTCGGTTGCGGTGTGCCTTCGTCTGTCTCGACATAGGCACCGAACGATGCGCGCTTGAAGTGCTAAAAGGGTTTTCTGAACCGGTTTCTCGGCTAGCAAATGCTGGCGGCTGCTGCACAGCGCCTGATGCGTGCGACGGATGAACGTTTCCACCTCCTCGCTGACGATAGCGGCGACATCGCGGTGTTTCCGTATCTCCGAATGCCAGTTTGCATACAAAGTACACACAGCCCGGCGGTAGCGGTACGGGTAAGTGAAACTGACGACAATTGGATGCCTCTGGATCTCTCGGGAAACTTGCATGGGCGCTGCGGCCTCTCCAGGCGCGCGCCTTCGTCTCTTCGGTGCGACATTCATAGCAGCTGAGAAGGCTACCCTGGATCCAAAGCGGAAGCTTTTCCACCGATCCGTACTGTTGGAGCAGTGCTCGATAGTTTTGCGGATGCATGTAAACTTGTCGACCATCTGCAATCTGGTACAGTCCGACGTACTCTACGGCAATCGACGCTTTCTCGGGTGCAGGGCAAGCGTCAGTGCGTGCCGGAGGCATCGCTTGCCGCTGTGGAAGGTCCAGCGGGTCCTCAACGGTTGCCCGAGCGGCCACACCAGCCGGTAAGCGTTTCGACTGCGATGGAGCGATCTCGTTTGCCAGGAAAGGTTCGAAGGGTTCCTGCTTCGACCATGAAGCGGTCTCTATCTGCTGGGTTATTCGCTTCACGGTCGCTCTGCGAGCGCGCTCGCGATGCATCACCAGCGTGTGCGCCAGCTCCATCGTTTCATCTTCCATTAGATGCTGTTGCAACTCCGCTTCCCGGCTGGCGAAGAGCTCCTCTACAAAATCAGGTTCCCCGAGCAAGACCCGATAGAAGCGCCCGTTTTTCCTCGAGGGAAGTAGCTGCTCGTCTCCGTCCTCCGCTACCGGTGTAGTCATCATACGCTGGCAAAACGTATCTGCTAACGCTTTGATTGTCGTAGACTGCGTTTGGTCAGTATGCCACTGAGTACGGTCGGGATCCGCTATGGCTGCAGGCGCGTGCTGTTTCTCCGAAGCCTTGGTGCTGGCGCCGACCGACCACAACAGTTTGGCCTCTGTTGTGTCGATCCAGTCTCGAGGTAGCATGATACGGGACGCACAACCCCGAGGGCGGCACAACAGACGCATTCGGATGCGGGAATGCAGGGTTAGCGGTGTCGGACTGTGCCAGGAAACATAGGGACGAAGATCATCAAAAGAGAACCAGTCGGTGCATACGGGGCACCGTGCGAGTAACTGCAGCGCGTCTCCAACCTGACAAGTGTTGTCTTCGACGCCCCTTGGGCGAGCTCGTTCGAACGTTACGAGCAGGTGTCGCACAATCGCCAGCGCTGAATACACATGGCCACATGGGGTGGTATACGGAGCACGCAAAACGCCGAGCGTGATCGGATCCACGGGGCCTTCAACGTCGTCTGTTAACGATAACGCTTTCAGTGCTTCTGGGACCGCCGCTACGCTGTCTCGTGCACCGTTGGGAGCCTTTGCTCGAGCGTTTGATCTCGGAACGTCGGTATCCGAGTGCTCGGCCACAAACTCAACGTCGTTCCAGTCTGGAACAACGTCTGGGTGCTCCAGGTATTCGCGTAAGCGTTGTCCGGCTTCTGGACGTAAAACGAGACACAGGTGCCGTCGCTGGAGACACCAACGCTGCCGCTCAGCCATGGCTGTAACGCGTCAGGCTCCATGTAAGCCTGAGGCACCACTTAAGAGCCAGTTAGCGCTGAGGCCCTCTTCGCCTCCGGGGTTACGTCCTACGCAAGACGCCCAACCCCCGCCACGAGCGATTTCGTTCAGTCAGTGGCCAATGGAACGTTGTCCGCCTCAGAGGCGGAGCGAGTGCCCCACAGAGGTCCCTGCGGAACATCAATCCTGCGCGCCGTACGTTCCGCGAAATGTTCTCCAAGGCGAGTTGCTACTGCGTACAGAGCGCCCTGGAGACCTCGTGCAACCGTCAAAGGAGGACCAAGGTATGGCTTAGAAGAAGCACTGGATCTCGAGGGGTGAAAGTTGCTTTGTTTCCGTAAGTTTGAGGACTCGATAGGATTTCTTAGTTGCCGCGCAACAAAGTTTGCTGCTGAGCGAACGCGGTGGACTGTTGTACCTGGGAACTGGACTTCTCGGTTGACCCTTGCTTGCTTACTCAGAAACTCTGCGGGTGCTCCCTTGTAAGCGTAAATCGCTGGCAGCAAGACGTCGGCAAGCCGGCGTGCTGTGGACTGCTGTGATTGCTTGCGTGAGAAAACGCAAAGAGTGCCCTCGTGTGCGCGTTACCTCCTGACTCCAAGACGTCGACGCCAGAAAAAGTTACATGGACACCTGTTTCCCGCCTATACAGTGCAGGCTTATTGAGCCAACTCACAGGGTTGCTTCGGACTTGCCCAGAAGCGAATCACTGTATCGGTTATTTCGGGAGAGGTACCCACCAGGTTCAGGCTGGACGCATTGCTACCTGTGCGACAAGTAGCAGAACGCTGGGCGTGGCACTACTGGCAAACCCAGACGAACACCAAGTTCGACTGCATTCCGTGCCACCGGTGGGGAAAACGTATTCAATACGATTTTCGAGCGGACGGAAACGCGTGGACGCTCCATTCTCGCAAAAGAATGCATACGCCATGCCAAGGGCAAACGGATCCTGTTCCTTTTTTGCTATGCACGCTGCCAAGCGAACTGCGCAGACCTGCTGAGACAGATTCTTCGCGCTTGGACGCGTCACCTCGAGGTGCCTTGCGTCCATACGCTGATGAGAACGGCGAGGTAGGAACTGCTCCAGCTTGGACGCGACGAAACGTATCGCAAGCTGAAACCGGCTCGCTTGCAGTTATGCCGCCTCAGACTCGTCCGATATCAAGAATACCGAACAATGCTTACGGAGCGATGCAACAGATCCTGAATCCAACGACGGCATCATCCGCTGCATCACTGGGTCCGATTCTGCCCTGGAGCGCTTCAGTCGTGTCGCAGCGGGAACCGAACGAGGCAGCCCAGCTTCATCTGTCTCTGGAGGTGTTGGCGGGACCAGAGCTGCTCGAGCCTGGAACATCTACACTCTACATGGTCTGTAGGTGGAATCAGCGCGCAATCCTAGTTGCAGTGTCGATTGCTTCGGCGGCTGCGTCCCGATGGTGGCTACTCGAACAGCCTGCCTTCGAAGAAGCCGATGCTTCGAATTTGCAACGGGTATCCCAGATATCGCCGAGGGACCGACAGACACCAGCGCACATGCACGGGAAGAGGGTATCTTCCGCATCTGCGGCGCCGTTGCATGTGCACTCGTCTCCAGGGGCCTCCTGTGAAGCACAGACGCAGTCGGTGATGGAGAGTTCCTCCAGTGGCAGGGTGTTCACGGCTGCTGATTGTTCTGCTGCTGCTGCTGCTGTTGCTGCTGCCCCGAGGCCAGTTTGGGATGCTTGCTTTGTTCCCAGCGGGCAGACGGCGGATGCATCAGCGCTGCAAAAGGCACCAGCGTCTGTTGATGAGCAGCAGGAAATGGACTTGATTTCTACTACTACTTCTCCTGCCACTGCTGTTGCAACGCACTGGCTCTGGATAGCTTATGAGCAAGGCATACTAGCTTGCTTCAGAGTACCGGTGCTGGAAACTGGAGCGTTGCTCTCTACCTTGATCCATTCAAACGAAGCTTGCACGTCCAGCTCTATAGGCGGCGTTGCAAGCGTGCAAGCTCACCTCTGGGGTCGAGATACGTATCACCGTGTCCCGAATGCTGATCAAGGCCAGACAGCGGCCTGGACTGAGGACCGCTGCGCCCTCAACGCCTCTGCCAAAGGTCTCGTAAGCGTTTCGCATCCCGACGGCTCCGTTCTAGTGCTGGATACCATTGCGCTCGTGACGACTGTGGGTGACGTTCCAGATTCGACGGACGCCTGTGATACGGCAACCGCTTGGGTTCACGAATGGTCGTTACCGCAAAAGGCTAGATCAACCTGTGTCAGCGCGCACTGGATCGCTCATCTACCCGACACGGTGCAGCAAGGCCAGCAGTCTCGAAGTGACGGAGCAGGGGCGTCGAGATTTTACGTGATCACAGCTGGTCGCTCTCCTGCAGTGGGTGTCTGGGCTGCTCCATGTCCGAGTCGTGGTGCTCGCGCCGCAGCCACCGCCTACAAGCTCGCGAAAAAATGGCAACAGCAGGCGAAGCGCTTGATCAAGAACCTTCCATACCAGTGGCACTGGGATCGGAACGCAGCGCTCCAACTAGGGAGCACTGGGCAACGAACGCGGTGTCCAGCGGACTCGGAAGTGCAAGGACCAGGGCCGGATGCCGGCATACGAGCTATGTTCTCGAAGAACGAGCAGTTGCCGACAGCAGCGTCCTCTCAAGGTGCACCGGGGACCTCCACTGGTGCTGTTGATCCAGAGACTCTCGATACGTCGATGAGAATGGGCTCACATCACGGGCATCATTTCTCAGGTACAGATTGTGCAGAGCAGGTCGATTTGAAGACTGCTCCTGCGGACTTTTCGCTGGTGTATCATCCAGCGCTTATACAGCGGCCGCGAGAACACCATCGTGCGATGTACCATTCGCAACGCTTTCTGGAATGGGTCCCACAGCGAGAAACGCTTCGTTTGGAGCGCGCCTTCGACGATAATGGTTCGCATCATGTGGTGCAGTGTGCGAGATGGAGTAATCGTCGGCGGGCCGGTGGTGTTTCCTGGTTGCTGGCTGTCGACAGAGCTGGACGGGTGCTCGTCTTTTATGCAAGTGACAGGGCGCTTTACCCGATCTACTTGCATAAAGCGGTGCCCGCCGTGCATGTCGCGTGGATAGAGCATGTTGTAGTGGAGTCTCCAGAACGCCTGCAGGGGTCCGATGGAACCAAGACGCAGGCGGATATCATCGCTGTACCGAGTCGAACGCCAAGATTTCTCACACTCAGTGCGCAGCGGGGATTGCTATCTCTGTTTGCCCTTGGAGAGCCGGAAACGCCCTCCCCAGAACGATCTAGTAACCGTCGACGCTCGGGTTTACCTCGTCCCTGGGTTCGACGGGTGGCCTCCTGGCAGGTGCCGCGCGATGCACGGCTACTCCCGGGAGGTACGCTGCTGATGCCTGATGGGGGGCTTGTCGTCTGGCACAAGTTGTCTAGAAGAGCAAAAGACTCGGCACCACACCCGCTGTCTGAGCAGGAATCCGTAGTGTCTTTTGAGGCACGGGCACAGGAGACAGCCTCGCCGGCAGCGAAAGGGCCCCTGGTCGTGAACCAAATGTTCGGGCGCACTGCAACACCAGGGGACAGCGTAATCCCCGGGACGTTCGCACAGGCCCGTACCACCACCATCGATCTGCCAAGCGCACTGCCGTTCGGGCCAGAGAACGACGTTCCAGATGCTGTATCGCCAATGCGGTCGGTAAGTTCGAAAGACGGGACTCGTGAATCGCACGAGCGTTCTCCAGCGCTGTCCGCTCGAGCTTGGCTTCGATCCGTGCTACCCGAGTACGTCATGAAAATGATTGAGCAAAAACGAGGTCAACTGCAGCTGCAGGGACTCTTGGAGAAACAAGCACCAGAAGCTGCCACAGCAGCACCGATGGAAACCGCATCTCCACCAGAAGTAATATTATGTTCGGAACGAGCACATGATGGTGCATGCGACGAGTCGATGTCCAAGGCAGAGCATCTTTCCCAGACTATAGACGCAATCCTGGTGTCGCTGGAGGATGCGAAGGAAGAGCGGGATTCTTTACCGAGCACCTTGGAAGCGCACTCCGACGCAAAGCAGTCAGGCCTCGAAGCCGTCGGCGATGCGACAGGACACCGAACACCCCCATCGCTGACCTGCTGGCTCGAGCGCATTCATTTGCTGCTATGGGAACTCATCACTGCAACCGAATGGCTTCCTTGTGCATGGGACAGCATTGACAAACGCGCTCTCGCGGAAATCGTGGCCACCACAGTTAACCGAGCCTGGATTCGCTGGGAAGTACTCGTTCACGAGCACCTGAACGACGCTTGGCCTCGCTCCTGGATCCTTTTCTGGCGACAAGCGGAGTACGTGGAAGCGCTAGCGCTCTGGTACGCTTCGCTTACAAAAGCGTCTGCGGTACGCGTTCACGGGACGTTACGCTTCCTGGACAAAAACCCTGAGCACGCCTCTTCGGCACCTGACACAATACCCACATTTCATCAGGTTCTTGAGACCTTCGAGATAAGGTGGAGCACTGCGCCAGCCCCGGGCGCCTCTCTCATTCTCATGTTGCATCGCGAGAAGTGGCAATCCGCTTTACCTGAAACCCGTTGGATTGAAACGGCTCTCGCAAGCGCACTTGTTCCTAACGATGCAAACCGACAAGTACACAATATGACAACAATGACGACGAATGCAGGGCATACCCCTGTACCTGGAATTGATGCGGAGGCGTTGCTGGCTACCGGCCTGAGCACCGTCGATGTTGCCTTTCTTGTCATTCGTGTAATTTTTCAGACATTTCTGGAAGGATCACGGACCCGTTCACAACGCAGATGCGCACCATTTCGATACGGTACAGATGTGGATAGGACGTTGAGCGGGGGCGATGCGCTTCGTATGCGGCACGCCCTCGAGGGCTTCGTTCAGGACACCTGGCTACACCCGATGCAACGAATATGGGAAACGTTCCGGGCGGAAAGCGCAGCAGTACCGATGCTTCACGCTCCGTCCACGATGGATACGCTCTTCTTTGATGCGATACTGCATAACCCGCCGATCCCAGGTGCTACAGCGCTCCATATCCTGTATTCGATGGTGCGCGGCCATGACCCGTTGACACGCACCGCAGCGTCGATAGCGCCATGCGGCAGTGCACGCGGCGTTTCAGTGCTGTGGATGCAAAAGCTACACGACGTAGTCGAATGGGCGTTTTGCAGCTGGTTTGCAGCACAGCAATTGCTCCGTCCGTTTCTCGATCACGAGCACGCCTGGCTTGTTGATGACTGGAGTGTATTTCGGTGGAACACGTGCTTCGGTGGGCCCGTTCTACCATTGCATGATGATTGCGATCGATGGAAAGCCGCCAAAGCGCCCGGGCATATCGATGATCGAAGCGATGAGGCCGGGTGCGGTAACTCGCCTGCCGCGTTGCGTTCGGGAACGGCGCACTGGGGAGATGCTGTCTACGTCGCGGAAACCAGAGACGCGATGCACCGAGCTCTGGGCATCAGTCTACGTCTGGCGATGGGTCATGATGTGCGCGTTGCGTTAGCGTTGCTGCGGCACCTTGATACGGCAAAGCTGCCCATGACCATCGCGGATGATGATCTTGTCGAGCTGGTGCGTATCGCGCGAGCGCAGCTGGCCCTGGCGATCCGCGAGCAGCCGGAACGCTCGGCGCTTCTTCGACTCGCGGTATCAGGCGAAGTGTTTGCTTGGATGCAGAGAGACGCAGAGCACTGCGCAACAGAGCATCCATGCATCCAAGACTGGTCCATATGGTTCTCGGTTACAGAGGCTTTGGCAGCGTTCGCAGCGGACCAGACAAGCGAACTGGTTGTTCGCCTCGTGCAACTGGCCAGCTGCTTTGCAGTGCTCGCGCATCCGCAGTAGCCGGTCGATGCTGCGTTTGTTCAGAGGTGAGCATGTTGCTGCGACGCGTTCGGAGCAATGAACCGCCTCCATCGAAAACTGACGTGATGCTGTAGCATGCAAAGGTTGCACTCGTGATCCTTCGACAAGAGCGTAGAGTTCATGCATGCATTTGTGTGCATTTGTGTGCATTTGTGCATTTGTGTGCATTTGTGTGCATTTGTGCATTTGTGTGCATTTGTGTGCATTTGTGTGCAGTTGTGTGCAGTTGTGTGTGCATGTGTGCGTGCATGCGAAACTCGATTCTCCACGATATCTATCGATGCGTTCCAGATGACATGCAGGTGTCATACGCGCAGGTGCAGGTTGAAACTGGCAAACATGAAGCGTTTGAACCCTGGACAGGTGCACCAAAAACGGTGTACAAGAAGCGGATCGAACGTCCAATGGCGAGCAGTCGCAGGTGACGGGTTCGCTGCGCTGTGACTTCACCAACAACCGGGCACGCAAGCACGTGGTGCACCAGGACTTGAACGCCTTGAGCAACGTCCGGAAATGAGTCGAGCATCTGGAGTGCTCAAGATTTTTCTGTAACGCGAACTTTCCAGCGAATCGTTGGATTCTTTGTGAGTGCATTGGCCTGAAACGCGAACGACTTGTGGTGAAAAAACGAAGCGCCCAAAACAGGAGGCAATGGATTCTCGCCACGAATACGACACTTGTACGGTGCGGTTCAGCAATCCGGCAAGGCTCAAGCGCCATATCGACACACTGGGAACGATCTTCCTCAGCAACTGGTGAACGATCATGGCATTCCGATATATGGTGTTTCTGAGTGTACGACCAGTCGGTGAATAGATTCAGCCTGTACTGTTTAGGAATACACGGCTCTGAAAACTGCGGCGAGTGCGAGCGTCCCCAGACGAGCTGAGGTCAGAGCCCCTATTACCAGTCGCGTTCGCACTTGCAGAACAGATTGATTCACGTCGTTTGTATGGTCGTGCGTCAACGAACGTAGACGCGAATGCCGAAACAAGGAAATCTGTCCTGCATCATACCTCCGTGTTAGGATGCATCCAAGCACAAGCATTCCGCTGCGCTACACGGAACCAAGAGGTCGCTCACTGTCTGCTTGTGTACGTGGTGCGCTAGGCAGCTGAGCTTGCGCAACCCCGATTGTTCCGACTTTCCAGATTTTTTCCTATGAACATGATCCTGTGCAACATGCGTCCTTGTATGGTATTGATGTCGTCATGATGTTCGCTGTGTGCTTGACCCAAGTTTGTGCGCAAGATCCCGTTCCCGACCCGTGCTCAGTCAAGTGCTGGTTGCGCAATGTCCAGTGACAAGCGCTTACTCTACGAAACGCTTCGGAGCGTGCCGACGCATGGTCAAGATAAGGCTCACCATAACGCGTGCGTCTCTGGTGAGAGCATGCGATATACCGCTCGGCACATTGCTCTAGCATGTGATGCAACCAGCATTCAGGGGCGGTTGCAAGATGCTCGCGAGCGTCCTGATCAGCTGGATCGCTGCCTTGCGAGCACCCATGGTCCGCCAGTGGATGGAACGGCGCAACCGTGTCTCATTAGCAGCCGATCTTGTCGGGACACCAGTCAACAAGCTGTGCCTCCGCCGCCACCCAATGCAAGCACTCGTGTAGACCTGGTCAACGGAGACGAGCCTCGCGCCACCGGCACTGCGTCATCCATGATTTTGAATCTCGAACAGCAACACAGAAAACTTAGGTGAAGCGAACAACTTTCGAGGTTACCTGCTTCGGCGCCAGCGACTCAAGGTAAACTGCGCGTTGGTAACATTTTGGGCAGCGTTTCGTTCCTACAGCCAGGGCTCCTCAGGCAGTGACCTGCTGCTCCGAGACTTCGAGACAACCACCTGCAGCACCGTCTAGCTCGAGGTTTTTGACTGCTTATCTGTATCCAGATTTCTTCTGCAGACGACGACTCAGGTCATACTGCCGACGCAAGTCCGAGTCCGACAGAACCTGCCAGGCCTCCTGAACTGCTATGAAACGAGCAAGTGCAGCCGGATCCGTGGTGCCGCTCACACCGGTTCCCAACGCATCGGGGTGGCATCGTTTGACCTCGAGGCGGTAAGCGGCACGAATGGTTTCAAGCGTTGCATCCTCGGCAACTCCAAGCACGGCATACGGATCCAACTCTTCGTGAGCTGCATCGGTGTGGTCCCCAGCGGCACGCTGTCGCTCGCTGTGTTCGCTTCCAGCCTGTTGCTCGGCACATGAACGCCCCTTGTAGGCCTCTTCGAATCGGATCCACCAGGAAAGGAACTCCGCGTACAGATCATCGCTCGATTCTGACCTCCGCCAAAGCTCGCTGGCCTCCAGTGTCTCCCGCCACGCCAAATATAGGTTTCGCTGTTGGGCACAGCCGTCGCCGCCCCACAGGTTCGATTCACTAAAGTACGGCGCTCGCGCTACATGTATCTGGCGACCAGTAGCCGTTGCGTTCGAAGTGATGTGTCGGGCCGCTCGGACGGCTCCTCTTGGTCTAGGAGCAGGAACTTGACGACCGTTGAAGAACCCAGCACGCGAAGGTCTGGACTCCCACGCTCGCACCTGACGAACGTAGTGCTCTACAAAGTCGTTACGCGCAGCACAGGCGTTATGTTGCGACATGGAACAGCAAAAGATGCTCTTGTGACCTACGTCATGAGGCAGCTTTCGTCGACCTGGTCGTTTATGAAGAAAGAACTGTTGCACAAACATGAGCGACCTCGCTGACCCCGATCAATACCGATAGCCCAGCACGCTTGAACGAACGTCTAGGCAGTCTTGTCGGCAGATGCGTCCCCGGGCGTCGATCGCCAGCGCCCTCCGGTATTGCCCGTTCTAGTTTCTTCTAATAATATTCAGAAAAGTACAGCAATGTAGAATGGATTCGTTGCATTGGCAGGGATCCAGGTTTCTGCCGCCCCAGCGACTGCCAGCCGTCTTGGGCACGGCTCAAATCCAGCCTGAGGTCATGGTAGAGCTCCAGAAGCAGTCAAACGTTGCATCTGTGCGAAAACTCTACTGACGGTGTATTCTCCTCCTGGGCGAGCACCTCACAACTCATAGTGCGAATCTGATCGCGCAGGTCGTTGGCGAGCTGTTCCTCGATGGTTTCGGAGCGACACAACATTGCAAGATTTATCCGTCGTAGCATTGTTTATTCACCCTTGCAGCTGCAACGCCAGCCTCGACGATCGCCTCCGCATTGATCGTAACGAGTGTTGCAACGTCAACGACCTGACAACACCTACTTCCGCGATGCGACTCAGTCTCTCTGATTGGGACGAACATCAACGCTGTATAAGTTTTCGGACAGGTGTTCGCGGCTTCTTTACGCAAGCCGTCACCCCACCGAAGAAGCGACTTGTGACAGCGCAAAAACGCCCACAGGGCCTGCGCACGCCTCGACTTGGGATTCGTCGTTGGGGCCGACGTTGTCGCGGGCACACTATTATTCCGGAAAGCAGCGCCAGCACGTCGCACCAGCGGGAAACAACGACTGACCAGGAACTGCAATTGCGAGCAAACTTGTAGCCCGTGCAACAGAACCCGCCACGGGAACGTGAAAGAAGGCATGATGCACTGTCCCGTTAGCGCAACGCTACCGCTAACGGATGCATCGTGTCCATGACGTTGCCCTGCATGCCACACCTGAAAGGTCCCAAACGATGCATACGCTGCACAACTCGCTTGGCAGAGATACAAGTTCCCTGATACCCATCGCAACGCTATCCTATATCGAATCGAAAGCAAAGATTTGTTCGGTGCTGATTTATTTATGATCAAGTACGTGAATGAAAGCATCAAGAAAAATATAAGGGAAAACACCTAAGCGTGCACGCAGTGCGCGCCATTTCCCAACCAGTTCAATCGGGTTTCTACAGTGCTTCTTCGGCGTCTGGAGGAGCGCCTCGCTTATGGTGCAGGACGTGGCACCTCTGCGAATCCTGGTCACCACAGATAATCATCTGGGGTTTGAAGAGCGAGATGCGATTCGTGGAGACGACTCGTTCCTGGCGTTCGCGGAGGTGCTCTCCATTGCGCGTGCTGAGGCGGTCGACCTCGTTCTCCTGGGCGGAGACCTATTTCACGATAACAAACCGTCACGCGAGTGCCTGTATCGTTGCATGAAGCTTTTGCAGGAATATAATCGCGAGGCCGTGAGCTCTCGTGTAGTATTAGAAACCATTGAGGACGGTGAGCACTCGGCACAAGCCAACCGGACAAGCGCCAGCTGGCATATGCAGCGCAGGGCTGCACCCCCGGTGTTTGCCATCCACGGCAACCACGACGATCCCGTGGTTAGCGCACGCCTTAGCCTCTCGCCACTAGATATTCTACAAGCGGCTGGGTTGCTGTACTATTGGGGCAGCACCACCGACAATGACACCATTCGCGTTCTGCCGCTTATCTTGCGGAAAGGCGTGTCGAGCGTTGCGCTCTATGGCCTCGGTCACGTCCGCGAGGAACGGCTCTATGCAACGTGGCAAGTCGAGAAGCGCCTTGTCTTTGTGGAACCACCAAGTCTTGAGAGCGATTCCGAACAGGGAGAGTATGTCCACGTCTTCGTCTTGCATCAGAATCGGGAACGCCGCGGCCATACCAAGGCTGTCACTCGCGACCTGCTCCCGCCGTGGTTAGATTTGGTTATTTGGGGGCACGAGCATCCCTGTCATATCGAACTGGATGGAATGCAGCCCGCGATCACGCAGCCCGGCTCGACGGTAGCGACTGCTTTGACGCAAGGAGAAGCGCTCGAGAAACACGTGGGTTTGCTGGAAATCCAAGGCACCAGCTGGCGCTGGAAGCCGCTACCGCTCCGGAGCGTTCGCCCGTTTCATTATGAAGAATTGCATCTGGCACGCTCGACGCATGAGGTCTACAGGGATCCCGTGGTTTTGGAACGGTACCTTCGCGAGCACGTCGAGGGGCATCTTCGGAAACTCGACGAGGAATTTACCCGGCGACAGCACGTTTACGGTGCGGATCTCGTGCCCGACCAGTTGCGACAGCCGTTGATGCGACTTCGGATCGAGTACGATGAGGGCTTTACTCCACTAGGCCCCGTTCGGTTCGGGAGAAACTTTCTCGGTCGAGTTGCGAACCCGTCAGATATGGTTGCTTTCCACCGCCGACCGCGAGCGCCCTCGCACAAGGCGGATGCAACTGGTCGAACGTCTGGAGGCGATCCTTCGGCAGGGATATGTGCCATAGCCGGTGGACATGGGCCAAATGCGACCACGCTTCGATCCGAGGAGACTGCGGAGAATGACCCGTGGGCGAGTATATCAGTGCTCGACCTGGCGAATTTCCTGCTATCGCACACCGAGCAACAGATGAGCATCCTTCCTGACTGGAAAATCGCTGAGGCAGTCGATCATTTTGTGAACAAGGGTGAGATACGGGCTGTCTCCGATCATGTGGAGATTTGGATTGCCCGCCTTATTGATCATCTCGAGAAACGGCATCGTAACGCGCCGATCACTGACCAGGAAGAGCTCCTGCAGGAAACGCGGCGCTTCGCCCAGCAGCAGGCAAACAGGGCCGGTGTCCAGGTGTCAGACGCCGGAGCTGGTGTCTCCTCATCGGCCGGTCCGTCGACGAATGACGAGCTCACAGCGAATACAAGGACAGCTGCTTCGACTTGTTCATGGATGCACCGCAGATCGTCGTATTTATCACCAAACAAACTGCGTCTACTCGAGGCGCTCCTGCGTGGGCCGAATGAGCATCCAACGGACACTGAGCCCGGTGTCCGGAGCACGAACGCCTCAGTGCCGTCAACCGCTGGATTCGAAATGCTCGATGATGATCGGCAGTGGTCGGAAACACATAGCCATGGGGGCATCATGACTCGCAGCTGCACACCATCACCGTCAACGTCAACGTCACTGGGCGATTCGAGCGATCCTGAAGTGCTGAACGAGCGGTCGCAGGGACGGGCACGCCAGCGAACCTCAGCCAACAGCGGGAATGTGCAACGTAACGCATCTGCCCGTGCAAATCGAAGCGCTCGTCAACGAACGAGGACACCACGCACGAAGCGAACTCGACACAGCCACGCTGCAGCACGTTAGAGTGCATTCATCACCAGTGATGCGCCGGTGCTCGGATTCATCATCGCGCTCTATTCGGTTCGGTCGAGTCGAGTCGGGCGCTGCGACTTGCAGTAACGAGACCCGCGCGTTTACAGTTTCCCGAGCTCCAGCACAAACCAGACCGCAGTTGTACACGCTCGCGATATGCTATCGAGCGCTACCCATGCGCACAGTAGACTTTAAAGAAAAAATGCTCGAACGAAAGCCAGCGCGTTACCTGAGCTGGGCTGCGCTCTATCACGAGCCGAAAAACAAGTCTCATACCAAGCACGCAACACCGCTGTCGGCTGCCGCAAAACCGGCTCCTCGCAAATGCACCAAAAACAATCCCCATCGAGTGCTCTGGTAAGCATTTCCCAGAGCCATTGGAGTCGGAACCCACCGAGGCCGTGCACCTGCACCATCCCCAGCTGCATCATACGATCCGCAGCCGCGCTACTACGCGCTTTTCCTGCACAGCAGCACAGTGAGCACCGGTGTCGTTCGCGCGCTTTCATACCGCCATGAACACCTATTGCGCAGCGTTTTGGAGGAACCAGTGCGTCGCATCGTGCATCACACGTGTGTTTCGCAACCCATGGCCTCGAGGAATGTCCGAAGAAACTCCGGTACCGCTAGCCAAGAAGCACAAGTCACCACATGTCCATCCCGATGAATATCGAAGGGTGTGCGAGGCATCACAAAGCCGCTCCCGGGCGGCACATACCCAGGAAAGCCAGTCACCTCTCGACACGTGTTTGCACCGACGAAGCGCGTTGCTGCGAGCAGCACCAGGGCACCCTCACCGATCGCACCGATCACAGGTGCACCTGGAAGCATCTGTTGCTGTTGCTGTTGCTGTTGTTGTTGCGTCCATGAGGTGGTGCGCGTTCCTGCAACGGCCGCAGTGCTACCCGCTGCCGTATGCGTCTCTATATGCGTTTCGCGCTTCCGCGTCGGACGCAACAGCGGCTTTGCAATCCACTGGAGTACGCGCTCATGGCTGCGTATTCGCCACGCAGAGCTTCCACCAGTGATGAGGATTCCATCGTATTCATACGGAGAGACGCTGGTAACGTCTGAAATACTGGCCTCAAACGAACGACATGGGCGTTCGTGGTAAATAAGTGGCTCCTCATCGGTCGAGGGTTCGCCCTGGACAGCAGGCCTTGCCTCATACTCGCGCAACACGGTAAAGAAGCGGCGGCGTCTAGTTGCTGAAGCCTCTCCCGAACCCGCTGGCTGCGGCGGTGGTGGTAGGCCAACGTCCACGGTAAGACCCAGCGTCTGCAAGACCTGTACGCTTGCGAGGATTTCAGTGAGCTCGCAGCCGGACTCGGTAAGCACCAGGACGCGGAGGTCGTTGCCTCTGACAGTGACACCCAGCATGCACAAAACCTGAGAGAGGTACTGGGGGTGCCCCTGCCAGCAAGCCGCCGTCACCACATTGGCGTCTGCGACCGCGACGGAGGCAGGCGGCTCGTTCCGTGCCGCACCCGAGTCGCACCGCTGCTGCTCGAGCTCGTCCGGCTCCCAGTCTATTCGCTGCAAGTAGGCAGAGGGCGGGTAAATGTCGTCCTTGACCAGAGGATGTGCAGTCAAGGAGACTCCTTGTTCACCGGTGACGGTCAGACCTGCAGCGGAAAGCAACACTGGCGCTGTCGAGATAGCGGCGATGATACGACCTCGTTCATGAAACGCTTGGATAAGGCGCAGCAGTGAAGGGTACCGGTGGGCTACGGCGAGTGCGCCGCTCAGGCGACCTCCCGGTAGAATCAGTGCCGCGTACCGTTCCGACCACTCCCGAATGATGGCTTCTTCTGCTGGGGCCAGACAAGACGCAGTTGTAGCATCTGGGACAGACGACTGACGCTGCCCGCTCTCCCGAGCATGATGCGTCTGCGTTGCCTGCAAGAAGCCTAAGTTGGTTCTTATTCGATGCCCGTCGAGATCTGCAGCACGGAGCACTGCCTCACCGGCGGTGTCGTCACTGACGCGCACCACAGAGCGAACCACGGAACCCGCTCGGGTCGCGGACGGCGATGCCACATCTACGTCGATGCCTACGGCACGTAGCGCCGCTTCAGCGACGAAGAACTCCGTGTCCTCCACATAGTCATAAACGATGCAGAGCACGCGCATGGCAGGCGGCGTGCGTCGTTCCGAGACGTGTCCCTGGTAATCGGTGGAGCGGGTGACGTCTTCCGTGGGGCCTCTCACTGATTGTGATGACTGTGAGCGCGCATTCTCCGAACTCCATGGTGTAGGTGGGCTTGGTGTCTGAGGAACTGGTGTGCGAATGATTGCCGGTTTCCGCGTGGAGCGCCCGGCTCCGTTCGGACGCCCGCTCGAATCAAGTCCCGTGAAGCCCTGTCTCGTTGAACCAGTCTGAGTGTTTCCCGTGGACGACGCTTCCCGCCATACCTCCCGTTGTTGAGAAAGCGGTGTAGCCGTCATCGACGGTGGCGTCGGTGGGGGCGCCATCCGAGGCGGCGCCCGTAGCGTCCCCCAGTCGTTCGCTTCGTAATGCAAAGTGTCGGGCGCGATCAACGGACCAGCCAAGCGTTGTTCCTGTCGTTCAGCCGCGTAAACTGCCCGCTGCCGACCAGAATCATCGTCTATAAACGAGCTTTGGTTGAAATAAGCTAATCGGTCGCGTACGGAGATCGGTTTCAGGTCCGACATGGCTATGGGCTCGCAAACACCCCAGTACAAGGGGAATTTTGAAATACCCGCCTTTTCCGGAGCGGCACATGGCGCGCCCTAGGATCGTTTGATCTACTTCCTACAAATTATTCAAGATAATTATAGGATTGATCAAAAAGGTCCAAATGCGTGTCGACCATGGCGGCGGCGCATATCACGCTGGTCGTCCGATTTCTTTCGATGACAATATCGTTGCGTTGACCTGGGATTCCAGTTTGCAGGATGGATATTGAAATCAATGAAAACGCTCATTATTCTTCACTCTACCTGCAAGTTGCATTAGTTTCACTTCCTTTCGGATCTATTGGTGGTTTTGTACGTTGTATCATGCGCCGAGTACCTCCGTTGCTGCACCCGCCGTAGCGCCTACACCGCTGATGCCAATGCATCACAGCGGCAAAATAGCTTTGCCATACCGCTGCAGACGTCGGCTGGAGGCTTGATGCATTCAATACGGGATCGGGGGTGATGATCATTCTGAGAGCCTACAAGTTGTGCAGACAGACATACTTGATGTGGCTGCACGAAACGAGGTCCTGGGATTCCAAATGAACCAGCTCGACGCCAAGACGCAGGCTACCCGCTCCGAGTCCCAGAATCAACTGCGACGGGGCGATGCAGTACCTCATGAGCCTGAAGCTCAGTGTGATTGTGAACCTGAAACATATCATGATACGCACCGTGTTTGCACGGTACCGAGGTCTCTCTCCAGAGGAAAGAGATCGGCCATCATCAATGGCATCACGAACGATAGTAAGAACGAAGGAAAGATCGAATTTGTCGACAAGAAGACATGACACAGGAGAAATAATGAAGCTTCTGAGATCCGTGCAGTTAGACAAGAGCATCGCGCAGACTTGGGGCTGGCGAATCCAGCAGAAAAGATATCATACTTGGAAAAAGATACGGAAAGATACTATTATCTCATCCTGCGGTATTTCGAGTATCTGGACCGAGAACTCGAACGCAATGCGAAGATGAAGCTGAGTGAGGAAAAAATGAAGAGTGGGAGAGACGGAAGGCTTTCGTAATGGGTAAGCGCTGCAACATGTTTCCACTGTGCAATATCAAGTCACATTTTATGACTATCGATTCCAGAGTCCTTTATGGCATCATGAGGGTTATCTGTCCGGAGTTCGATGTGAACAGGGAGGAGTTCACCGGCGAAAACCGGGAGACGTACTGGAAGAACATCTTCAGTTTCAAACTTCTGAAAGCGAGCAAACAAAAGGCATTCACTGGGATGATCGAAACCGATGGAGTGGCAACGTGTGTACGCTATCGGCGGTTGAAGGCGGATCGCCATGTTCCGCCCGCGGCTTTGCCTTCGGCGAAGCATGAAGATGAGAAGGAGGAGGATCCTGCGACGCAGTAGGTAGAGGATAACGAGTTTATCGTTGACGCAGACCCCGGGAACACAAATATCATAGCCATTGCAGCACCCAAATGTGGGGAAGATGGTACTGACGGCAACTTACGTCAAAACGACATGCGTCTTTTTCAGTTCTAAAGATAGAGACATTACCGCGAATCCGTTATAATGAATGCGAGGAAAAAATCGAGACATGGAATGCAGGAATGAAGGATCACCTGGAAGCTTTGAGCGAGGTGACGAGCCGCGGGGCGGACTTTACAGCTTTTCGGAAATTCATGGAAGTTCGTGTTGCCCATTGGGATGCGCTGTGGGAGGAGTATACCAAGCCCCGGTGGGCTCGTTTGCGAATGAATCTGTATTGCGGTAAGCAGCGGGCGTTCGCCAACTTTTTCAATCAGTTGAGCGCCCCGAAGGAGGACGAGGGTCAAAGGCTCGTTGTAGCGTACGGAGCAGGCCGATGGAAGACACAAAAAGGGACTACTCCAGCTCCAACGACGAGAACGTACAAGGAGTGCCCGAGGCGTTTTGCCACAATAGCTGTAGATGCGTTCCGAACATCGTATACACATCATGAACTGGGGTGTACACCTCAGAGGGAGGAGATGGAAAAGTGCCAACGGAGCCCTGAGGAAATAGCAAAGTACGGACCGCTGACGGTAGAGCAAATGGAAAGGAGTGCGAAAGTTCGAGGATTGCTTGCACTGGTGAGGACAACTCCCAACGGCTACAACCGTATGGAGTTTGCAAATCGAAACTTGAACGCCGTTATCAATGTAAAGACATGCGCGGTGCTGGAGAGAAGACCTCCAGAATGGACAAGAGAGAACTTTGTTAGACAATCACTAAAAGTGGAACTATATGAGAAACAGTTGGAAGAAGTAGTAGGTGGCCGGGCGAGAAAGCCTAGGAAGCGTCTGCACGTCATTTGGAGCCAATTTGTCCAAGGCGCGTTCGCCGCCACTACTGTACCCGTGACGGCGACTGCTTTCGACTTCTGAAGCGTTCGTCGTTGGCACCGCATTACAAGCAACGAGTTTTCAAAGATTAAACCCATGTTCGTTACGTTAACTGCTTCCAAGATAGCTGCTGTGCCCTATCATTCGTTTGTCGCGGGGCGTGGGGTCGGCACCTGTGCTCCGACATGTCAGCGACCGGTGAGTGACACGTCAATTGAGATGCGGGTTCGGGTGCTCGTGAACCCGGGAGAACCCGTCGATAGTGCGCTGAGAAGGTTTAAGAAGGAGGTGGTGAAAGCCGGCATCCTGCAGGAAGTGAAGCGTCGACAGTTCTTCGAAAGCAACACGGAGAAGCGACTGCGACGGACGGCGTTGCAGAAGCAACGAGCGCGACAGGCGACTCAGCGCAACCGTTGAGTCGTATGTACGGAGGCGTCTGCGAACGAGGCAGCGGTGTCGGCATAAATAGTGGGACGCCCAATGGAATGGTAGGTAAAGCCGCTATGGAGCCAGTCCTCTGGTCTCCAGAGGTTTCGTGCGTCGAAGATAACACGGTGACGCATCAGGCTCCCTAGTCCTTCTGGCCCGAGCGCGTCGCAAGCTTGACGAATTTCGGGCCACTCTGTGAGGACCGCGAGCACATCGGCGCCTCGGGCTGCTTCCTGTGCACTGCAGACGAGTTCGACATCGTCCCCCAGTATTTGATGCACCTCTCGATGATTCGCTTGGGGGTCGTATGCTCGCACCTTGGCCCCAAGTTCCACTAGCTCTCGCACAATAAACACTGCAGGTGAGTCACGAGTATCGTCCGTGTGTGCCTTGAATGTCAGACCGAGCACCCCAATACATCGCCCGTAGACGTGATTCATGTCAGCGCTGTTACCAACGACTGCGAGGGCAATTCTCTGGGCAATCCGCCGTTTTCGCGCCTCGTTGCCCTCGATGACTGTCTCCACGAGGCGACACGGACGCCACAACTCCTGTGCGATCCGCGCTAAGGCTCGTGTGTCCTTTGGCAAACATGAGCCACCGAAACCCGGCCCAGCCTGCAGATAGTCTGGTCCGATGCGAGCATCGAGGCCAATGGCATGCGTGACCACGCTGATGTCGGCACCGGCAACCTCACACAAGTCCGCAATTTCATTCGCGAACTCGAGTTTCATAGCCAGGAAAGCGTTTGCAGCGTACTTGACCAATTCGGCCTCCTCCACATTCGTGAAAAGAACGGGTGCTCCACTGATTCGCGCAATGGGCGTATACAGCTGTGTCATGAGCGTCTGCGCGTTTTTGCGTGTATCGAACCCGGGCTCTGTATCCGCCACGAAACGACGCTCATGAAGATGGAGCGGCGCTGACCTAAACGCAGTGCATTCATGCTGCCGTTGAAACCGGTTTTCCCACATGCCAATGACCACACGTTCCGGGTACATGAAATCCTGAACCGCTGTACCCTGACGTAGGAATTCTGGGTTGCTGACAACCTCAAAGCTCGCGCCAGGGGCGCAGTTTCGCTGAACGAGTTCGCGTACGCGTCGTGCAGTGCCCACCGGCACCGTCGACTTGTTCACAATCAGGGTAAAACCTGGCGATCGGAGGCTTTTCCCAATCGCCTCTGCAGCACGGAATACGTAACTGAGGTCGGCGTGACCGTCACCTCGACGAGATGGCGTTCCAACAGCGATGAACACGATCTGCGCGTCGCGAACGGCTGCAGCGAGGTCAGTCGAGAAGCTCAGACGTCCTTCTTGAACGTTCCTTCGAACCAGGTCGGCGAGGCCTGGCTCGAAAATCGGCATTTCACCCCGCTTGAGCGCGTCGATCTTCTGAGCGTTCGAGTCCACGCAGACGACACAGCAGTGCGCGGCGTCCGCGAAGCACGCACCTGACACCAAGCCCACGTAGCCTGTGCCTATCATCGCAACTCGAAGAAGCACAGCGTCTTCGCGCGTTGACCGCTGCGCAGCGCTCGAAAGCTTGAGACTCGATAGCCCACAAGAAGCACATGGCGCTGGTGCACCGCAAAAACCCGGGGCGTGGCGTTCACCACGAGGCACGGCCACGTGTCGGGTGGTTTGGTAAAGCCCCCGGAAACGCGGCCCTGTTCGCTCAGCACAACAAGCCCTGAGACTCGATACAGGGACACGCTGTACAGAGGACGTGATTGGCAGTGAGAACGCCAGCAACAAATCCATTTGAGAAACAAATACGCACAAGTGTTTCCTAATATAACGGAGAAAGAGCAGCAGCCGATGCAAACACGTGGATCGCAGAGGATTTCTCGCCCGAGCAGGTGCCCTGCGCCAAGCCGCTCCCCGCGATCTATGAGTGTATCGAGAGGATTCATTTTAAGAACGTATAAGGAGGATTCACTTGTGCGTTTATACATAAAATTCATCTTTGAGCATCCAGGAAGTATATACCCGCGTCGGGAATCTATCTCAGTAAAGAAACCCGTCGGTGGAAGCGCGCCCGAAATACAACTGAGTCTACCAACTGGATGATCTCCCGAGTGGCGACAAGTGGTATGGACCGCTCCCGAGCGACAACCAGCGTTTCCTAGACGCCTACCATACCCGCTGCCAGGTTCTGCTCAACGAAGGCGAGTGCCTGGACACAGCTTCGGAGGTACGCGTTTCGTACTTTGCACACAAACACACACAGGTGCATCGGTGATAATTCCCGAAACGGCCAAGCGCAGGTTCATCACACCACAAGAGCAGGCCCTGGTGACCGGTAACCATGATTGGGTTTCTATACCGCTATCGTCAACGGGATTCAGACCGAAATCTGATGCATCACAGGTATGCTGATCAGTATTCCATACACTGTATCGGGAAAAGACAGCAGATTCCTGCTCTCGTCAGTCAGCGGGAAACTCCATTTCGGTGAGCCACGTATCTACATCCGGTTGCAGACGCTCGGAGGCGGCAGCACTCGGCAGATCCTGAGACAACGACAGCGGGCATTCAGCCAATGAACGAGACACACACCTGGCTGGCAATGTGAGGCCGCTCCATACCTGAACGAGACCACCAGCACCGGTTGTGTAGACTTCGATGCGCGACGGATGGGTTTCCAGTGCATACACCGAGCTGCGGATAGGGCCAGCGAACCTCACCAGCGGTTGGCGACCGTCGCTGGTTGCCAGTGCCGGCGAGCACCGCACCGCATACACCGTGGCATCACGAGCGAGCCAACAGCATCCGGAAGCATCCGTCCCAGCGCCAGTTGCGATGCGCTGGTCACCCAGATAAAAAGGCAAGTCCGGCAAGTCCCAACAGTAGATCGCCATGCGGCGTCCAAGTGTTTCGCCAGGTCGTCGCCTGTTACTCCGCGCACTGCGCCAGGGAGCATGAAGCTCCCCGGCACGAGCCTCCACACCAAAGTGCTCGGAGAGCTCAAGCGCCGCACGGCGATAACGATGACCAGTGAGCGCGTCCCAGACCAGAAGCATGCGCTCGCAGCGGGACACGAGGTATCGACCATCGGCGGAGAAGCGCACACTCAAGATGCCTCTCTCGGACGCGGGATGCGCTCGGCAAGACCGAAGCGTTGGCAACTGATCAGACTGCTGCGGAGCCGGTGCAGCCGGTTCCAGATAGATCCAGTCCTCGGCACGATGGCTCGATTCGGGGCCGGTCAACTGGGCGCGCTTGGCCCATGCCAGAGGACGCCTTGAGACGCGTGTCCTGCTCGTTTGCTTGTGCCAGTGGTGCGCCCTCTTGCCGCTGGGGTCTCGTTGCCGCGGCGTCTGAGGTAGCGACAGAAACTGTGCTTCGTCATAGATCACAGCGTCGTGCTCGGGCGCTGCGGGAATACCCTCTGGAATGCCAGCGAAGCACGAATCAGACCAGCATCGATACCCCAGGCAATGATCAGCGTCCACAGGGCGTGACTGGCGCAAGAAATGGCCTCTTGCGTCGTGCCGTGGAAGCAGGTACGCACTCTCCGACGCTGCCTCATTCGAGGCGGCGTACTGGCGCCTGCCACCAACCTCAGTGGATGTCACAGGAACCTGCTTGTCAGCATCGAGGATCGCAAAACATGCGGCTCGTCCACCTTTGCGAATATCCCAGAGACGAATACTACTGTCCAGGGAGCCGCTTACCAGCCAGTACTCGTGAAATGGAAACCAACGCACCGATGTGATCGCAGCCGAGTGACCCAGTAATGAATGCGTTGTAGCTCCGCTCACCAAGTCAAGCAGTCGCAACTGATGTTCGGGTTCCGCAGACGCAACCGCAAGCAAGTACGGACTCGCGGCACTGCCGCGGAAGTTCGATCCAGGAAGCGCGCTCCCAGTTTGTGACGCTTGAGCGGGTACCTGTCGCAGGCCTCGATTCCAGTCTATGGAGCGAACCGGTGGGCCGAACGCGAATCTCGAGACTGAACGAAACGTCGCCGCGTCGAAGACGTAAACAAGGCCTTGTGCATCGGCACTCACGAAAAGTCCGTTATCGAGCGGGTACCAGGCCAGTCCTGTCCACAGATGGCGATATGCTGCCTGCGCCACGCGTCCGCCACCGTCCGAGAAAGATGGCTCCCGGACCTGCACCGACGCGACGGCATGACGCTGTCTGAGTTGTTCGCCTGCAACCGTAGTTTCCATGATAGGTAAGCGCTCCACGTTTTGCTCTGATGACAGGGCGGTACACTGCACGGGTGTATCCGACCGAGGGTAAACGTTTGAGCGAGTGGAGTGTCGTTCAATCGTCCATCCCGCATCTGGCTGGACGTCGAAGAGCACGAGACGTCCGCTGCGGCCGTCACTGAAAGCACTCAGCAGCCACCGCGACTCCACATGATCCAGAGCCAGTGCCGAGCCTAGAGGAGCCTGTAGTGGCATCTTGAGGCGTCGGAATCGATCCGCTTTCATCTGTTTCTGGGCAAAGGTCTTAAAAATGCTTTGCAAGCGGGCGGAGCTACCCGCTGCGCCGCACTCTTGGGCAGCCAACTGAGCACAAATCGAGTCGTTCATTGCTTCGGGGGATACCCAAGGTCCAGATCTCAGGTTCACAGGTTCGTGCAGAGCGTCAAGCACTGGCAAGCTGTGTGCTGCCTGTGTCGTGCTTCAGCGACGAGGTTGCTGGGCGGGTGCAATGACAGCACCCCGCCATGGCAAAGATGGGCACCGGTTTTCAAGGCAGTGCCTTGAGGCGCTCACCTTTGTGAGCTCAGACGCGTCTCGGAGACTCGCGAGCGAGCCCTGCACACTTGACCCGGTTCTTCCGCGAGTTGCTGTAGTCGGCTACTTCGGCTCGGTTGCGTGCCAGCAGCGCTACTCCTGACTAGTGCGAAGTGTCCAAATACCTCCTCAAGCGGGAGCTAAAGCGTGTGCAGTCGTTTAGATGCAGAGCGGACGGAGCACTCGAACGACGCAAGTTGCTGGAAGCGCGTTCGCAGGACACACAGCGTGCTTCCTTTCCCGGTATTGAACGAGGTTGCGCCACCACTCGAATGCCTCGAAAAAACGCCTCGATATCGTGAAGAGTTCCGAACGCTCGTTTCTGGAAACCTGGTCGCTTCACACACACGCCCACCAGCGAACACGGGTCCGTTAGGTAGCGCTGTACCCCGACGCGCTCCGCACAAAACAAGTGCACTGGACCAGGTTTCCGAGCAGTTATTAGCGCACCACAGCAAATTGTGTCCACCGGTTGTTACGCACGCCAAAGACAACTCGGATGGCACGCTAACGAAATAAGAAAAGGTTTTCGGGTAACAAGATTGGCCAATATCGTTTAGCAATCAAGTTGGCGTTCAGGTGACGAAGAGGAGAATTCTGTCCCATTTCATCCCTATGTATACAGTTTATCGCATCCGGGCTGTTCAAGTTGGCGTTCAGGTGACGAAGAGGAGAATTCTGTCCCATTTCATCCCTATGTATACAGTTTATCGCATCCGGGCTGTTCAAGTTGGCGTTCAGGTGACGAAGAGGAGAATTCTGTCCCATTTCATCCCTATGTATACAGTTTATCGCATCCGGGCTACTTGGCTGACCCGAACGCGAGGCTGGATCCGAATCAGTCGTGCTGGCCAACGTCGACATTCATAGCAATCGTGCTCCACGAGCTCACTACTAGGACGTTTCTTTCAGAGGCAAACGGCGGCAAGTTCGCTTGCTGGAGCGCTAAAGTGTTGGAGAGTTCTTCGCCAGCGTCGAACAAGATTAGGGTTCATCGTTGGACTAGGCGCCAACGCGCGTGCGTTCGGTGTCTCCCGCCGGTGAGCTTCCAGGACGCGGCGCAGACGTTTCACTGCAGCGTCTCTGGCGCGGGGCAGGACTTTGTTTTTGATTTGCAGGGCAATTGAAGGCTCGAAACCCTTCGAACGGAGTTACTCTCCTGCAGGGAGAGGCAGCGTGGCGACCTCGGGGCATCACACCTGAGCCGCGCCGCCTCTCCAGCCCGAACGCTGAACAGTGGGCGCGAGAGCGCTCGAAGCAAGCCACACAAGACTGTACTATCCTGAGTGTCGTGGGTTTTGATGGAGATCTCTGGAAGCGCAACGCACTCGACTACCAAAGTCGACGCAACGACAAGTACAGCTGCAACTGGTGCCACACAAACAATTGTGCCCAGTGCTACCGAGCTGGGGAGCGAAAACCGTACACTGTCGGCAGCTGGCAACCAAGATGCATCGATTGCACACGGGCCTCAAGCGACACCGAATGTTTCATTTGGAGGATTATCTGCATCGAACTTGACAGAGACAAACACATCCTACGAACCGCCTGGCGAGTCCAGGTCCAAGAGGATCAACAGCTGCACCGTCGAGCGAACTCGACAGCGGAAACGTCCCCGCAGTGCTGTCGTGACGATTTCCGAGCGAGAACTCGGAAACGCTTGGCCTTCCATTAAAGCCATTCTGTTGAAAGCGATCGATGGCATCCAAAGGCGTGACATACATCGAATATTTGCGGAGCCCGTCGACCCGGTAGCCGTTCCCGCCTATCTGGATATCATCAAAGAGCCCATGGACCTGGGAACGATTAGACAGCGGATCGAGAGCACGGCGTATACGAGCTTCAGCCAAGTGCTGCATGACTGCGACTTGGTCTGGCGTAACTGTTTCCAGTTTAACCCACCAGACTCCATTTTTTATCAAGCTGGCAAGGCTTGTAAACAGGAAGCACGGAAAGCCTGGAAAAATGCCCGAGAACGGCTTCTTCGCCTGCGGAACGAGCCGACCTTGCGAGAAGCCGTCGAGCGCTTTCTGCGTTCGCATCCACGGCAGAGTCGCCCTCGAGCACATGCCAAAAGCGATGCTTCATCCTTGAATGAGTCACAACAGGCTCCAGTCGGGAGCAATGAGCGGCAGTTAACTGGCGATGCTGCAGTCAGCTCGTATACCCAACGTGCTTCGGTAGTCCCTGAACGTTCCGATACGAGCACGTGGCCATCGACGGTGCGCTTTCGAGCGAGCTGTCTTCCTAGCGAGGACTCGAGTCCGGGGGAGTCGTCAGCGGAGCAGCCTCGTCGAACTGCCGCCTCAACCGCACCCGTGCCTGCGGACCGTGAGCATTCTACGACTGGTCAGCCGTCGATGCTAGCGATTCGCATCTCACTTCTCGAGCAGGGATCAGTTACCGTAGCCTCGCGAAACATTGCCTCTCAAAGCGATGGCGGGAACCAAACCAACCTGACGCGGAGCGAAGCGTCTGCGGTGAATGATGTTCAAGGGACGGAAGCGGGTGCCGGCGGGCCTCGTTATGCCAAAAATGAATCTAGTTCAGGGAGCGGTGGCGCTCGCCAGCCGCTCTGGCTCGAACTCGTGCAACAGCAGCATCGATGGTGGCCGTCTCTCCTCAGTCGGATCTCCTCCTCGTATCTGCATCTCCAAGAGGTGATGGCCAAAGAGTGGCTGCGGCAACGCTATCCGCGCTCTGCTGCGTTGAAGGATACGAATACTGGTCTGGTGGCTGGACCAGCGCCTCGTTCGGCTGTCTCGTTTCGGCACCTGCTGAGTCAGATCTCGCGGAAACGGCCCGGATGGTCGCTTCGAGAGCGTCCGCTTGCGTCGATAACGACAGCGCCGTTCACGGTGCGCCCAACAGATCAGGCAACCAAGGAATCGCCGCGTTCACAATGCCCTCATGAGGAGCATCTGCACGGAGATTCGGTCGGAGCAGCGAGTCTGTACAGGGCGAATCCCTGTCGACCTCTGCAGGGACGCACCTTTTTAGCCTTGGATGCTTACGCAAACTCGTTGCGTCGCTATGTGACGGATGCTGGCCTCATGGCGCATCGAATCGTGGATGAGCTGCTATCACCGGAGAAGGAGCACGAGCGACTACTTCAACAGTGGAAAAATGATGTGCTTGCCTGGGAGAGAAAGCTTGAAGATGAGCAGGAAGCTCGCTTAGCACAATTTGAGCGATGTTATGGAGCGTTCCGTGCCAAAGTACAGCAACTGCAACACGACGGTCTCGACCTAGACTGGTTACTGGATACTGTCTTGGATCCGGAGCTTGCTGAACAGGTCGAAGCGGTGCCTTTGGACTCGTTGCGCGAAGACTTGCCCTACGGAGTGGCTGCTGCAGAGCTGCGCGCACTTCGAGACTATCTATGGGAACGCACGAATACGCGCGGGAAGCGTATCCCCTATTTAGAGTCGATGATTCAGGTGACGGAGCAGGCGTCCACGGCCGGTGCCGCAGCGTTACCCAGACGGCTTGTTGCTGCGGCTATGGACGGGTCCTACGAGGAGACCCTCGCCCGGGCAATGCCTGGCAAAGTAGCGCCAGCGGGGGCGATAACGACCACATCGACGTCGTCTGCCCAAGCTCTGGTACACAGCAGACCACTGCACCCGTTGACGGCCGCGATGCAACGCCCGCTTGACGGTTTAGGCCGGGTTGCTGCCCCGGCATCCACAGGACGAACAGCGATACCAAGAACGTCCGCGAGTGCAGGCAACTTGAAAGTTGCGGTGAGCTCTGCGCTGAAGGGCATGCGCCCGTCATCCAGTGCAACCTGGGTTAAAAGCGCGACACCCGAGATGCCCCTGAGCTGTGCCAACTGCGGTACGACAGAGACACCGGGGTGGCGTCAGGGAGAGAACAAGGAGCAGCGGCTCTGCAACGCCTGTGGCCTCTTCTGGGTCAAATATAAGCGGCAGCGGCCTCCGAATTTGTGGCGTCACACCTCACGCGTACAGAAGAACTCGCAAGGCGCAGGCGGCGCGAGCGGGGATCCCTTGAATGCACCGGGCAGACCGAACGCTTCGTCGTCGATGTCGTGATGGATATACCACTTGGAGACTGCTCGTGACTCTGTGCATGATAACAGATGCCACACATGACTGCAATGATGATTGCGGAGTGAACGCGTAGTCCCTGGCGAGCATATGCCATGAGACGGTGTCTTCATGATAAAGCCGGTGCTGTAATCTCGTTGATAGTTCCGTGCGTCGACGGGGGTTTTATCCACTGGTTTCATGGGCGAACCCGGCTGCACGAGAGTCCAGGTCGCCTAGACGATAACCTCATCGGGGAGCTTGTTCCCTTCGAGCCCGATTACAGGCCAGTTCAGCACGACATAAAAGGCATTCCGTGTGTGTGTGTGTGTGTGTGTGCTTTCGTTTACCGAACAAGTCCTTGGAATCGTCGCATGGGTGCTCGTTTCGCGGGATAGAGAAATGTATTTCGTGTGTATTCGGTCTATTCAAGGAATTCATAGGAGACTCGATCGCATGCAAGTGCAGCGATATCTATTGTGCGGTTTTTTCAGGAACCATTGACCCAATGATCATGATAATGATCCATGGTAGCCAGAGCAGTCCATCGTTGCATTCCGTGATCAGCGTTTGATATTTGACAGTATCGCTGAGCGTACGCGTGTACTCCTGAGGCCAGCACCGAGAGCAAGGCGATGGCCAGCGATTCACTGACACCGGAACTCTGTGTCTTGCGCTCCACAGCCAGAGACTTTACTCGCCTAGTACTGAGCTTCAAACAATGAAGACGTTGAAGAGTATACCTTCCAGTGCATGTTCGAATATTCAATAGCGTGATGGTGTGGTCTCCAGGATAGGAGGATGCTCACGTTGCTTGTAAGACGAATAGTACATCATAAACCAGGACCAGGTGGTGCAAAGTCTCGCGTCTTGTCACGCAATCATAAAACAAGTGTCAGATGCACAAGGAACGCCGAACTGCTCGACCTCATCCCGCCGTATTCGTTTTTCGTTCCGAAATTGTTCATAAATGTGCAGCGTGGACAGTCGACGTGCAGTACTCAATGCTGCCGGATGCAAATATAGTGGTACTTTTATGGAGATTCCTGGACGTGTTTCACAAAATGCAGTGTCGAACTTTTACCACTGGGATACGTTCCGTGATCGGAATAAAGATGATCTGCGACGAACTTGAATACGGTCTCGTTCAACAACTGACATTCTCTTCGAGGTCATATGTTCAAGCCTCCATTATTCTGTTTTCGTTACACGTAGCATGCTCGAATTACGCTGTGTTTAACGTTTCGATCTTTCTCTTTCAAGGCAACTCGTGTGTGTATATGTATGTGTGTGGCGATCAACGCCGCTGGATAGGCGACAATCAATACGGTAGACGTCGTTACTTGACTGCTTGCGTGCAAGCTCATGTCGAAAGACCCCTTATTTTCGACATCCATGAAAGGAATCCGTTCGAAATACAAATCCTAGGCTTTCCGATGGCCATCCGCGAAACTGAATTCAGCAGCGACACGATCCCTCTAACCGGATATGCTGGTTGAGTGCAGAGTCTCTTCTGTTTGCATGGAAAAAAGTCTTGGACTCGTAATTTAGCCACCGCAACATTCGCTTCCAGTGGAGAGCGCGTCACCGGTTTCCACGAAGCAAGCGTAGACGGATCCAAGATTTTCGGATTCTTCTCCAAACTGGATGCTGCTTCCGGTACATGTTTCATGGTGGGCATTATCGCGCACCACAAATCCTCTGCCGAATGGAACCGCCTGCATCTACTTGTGCAGCAGACAGACTACTCGGCGACAATAATACCTGGAAGAAAAAGCCCCGGATCGTCGGGTATGGTATCTGGCGTGAAACCGGATTCCGACATTGAGCGGGGCCTCTTGTTCCCATCGAGCGCCCGAGTCGAGCGATGAACCAAGCGTTCACGCGATACAGCTCCGCCTTCGGAGCATGGTGTGTAGCCGACTCTTGGAAGCACCTGACCACAGTCAAGTTTCACCGTTGCGATGTGCACGACGAGGCTGTACAGGAAGAAGACAACAACGGGAAGCGAAACGCAGATCGCGACTTTTACGTGTACATGAAACTCCACAATAACAAGCGGAAGCAGAGAGATCGGGACTCACTCCCAGCAATGAACACGTTTCGACCGCTGACAACGGACCTCCGGGAGCAGTCGCGACCGGCGTATTGAAACCCGAGGACAGTGGAGGATGAGCAAGTATCCAACGAAGAACGCCTGCAACGGCTGGTGTTGATGATAACGCATACGAGCGACCCCAGCTTTAGCGTGCACATCCGAGTTTTCTGCCGTGGATGTACACCCGGAGTCTATTCCCTGTCCATATCTGGTCTTCTATTGGGGCGCAAGGATGTTGAACCGGCATCCAGAAGGCAATGGTGTTACTGGATCCGACCACGCATGACATATGGCGAGCTCGTCATCAGAGTATATTTGCGTAGGTGTCCTGTTCAGTGCGGACTTGCCCATATGGAGAGTTCCCCAAAGACAGTCATGGACGGGGCCGCATCTCTCGTGGAAGCGGTTTCAATCCGGTTAGTCTTCCCAGCGTGTCGGTGCCTTTCCATGTTGGAGTCCGATAACGCCGTGTCTTTCTTGGAAGCGGTTTCAGTGCAATGTTCTCCATCAGCGTTCCGATGCCGAAGCGCGGTGGAGCCCCAGCATACCCACCAGACAGCGGGCAATCCTCGGTTCATCCATCTGCTTCGCCAGCAAACACAACGGCGATAACCAAAGGGACCTCCACGACACCTCCAGCGCACTTGCCACGCGCGTCTAGGTGGTGACGTTCACGAAACCACCGCAGCTGCGCAATGAGCTTCGGACACAGTAGCAAGCCGGCGCGTGTCGCTGAACGCATTCGCACATGGACGCCGCCTCGGTGCTACACACGTGCCGCTCGCAACTCTTCGGAAGCAAACAAGGCGTTTATCGTGAGTCATGCGGCTTTCAGAGACGTATCTGGTGAAGTGAGGAGCCATCACTGCCGATCACGAAGCGCGTTGGGCGACAAACGTTACGCCTCAGGAAAGCGAATGCACGAATTGGCGACATTTTTCCGCGCTTCCCTAAACCTGCGGTCTGAGCATAGTTGCGTTCCCCGCAGAAAAAACGCCGTCGACTTTGATGTCATGCGGGCGATCCGTCTGAGCGCCCCCATCGTTTGCATGAGCGGCTCCTGGTGTCGCTGCCGGGTGATGACCGACGCTATGGCCATCTGTAGCACCCTTTTGCGGCTGCGTCGCATCTGGATCACTCGCCATCGGTGTTTGTCCAGAACTCTCAGCATTTGGCGTTGCGTCTTCGGCACGAGAATCTTCATATTGGACAAGGCGCTGCGCAAATGCGCGGATGCTCTCGACTCCGCCCTCGGCTAAGAGCAATCGTGGCGGGATGGTCTCCAACTGGCGTGCTAGGAGCGCGAGCACCGTATCATAGCGGCGGAGTTGCTCGGAAAGGGGTGCGTTCTGTATCTGGGCCAACCGGAGCGCTGCAAGAGAGCGTCGCAAGGCATACCAACGCGAGGCGATGAACGCGTCCTTTGATGTCTCGGGCGAGTCGTCCGTTGCTGAAGCACTCGCTCCTCGGGTCTGGGCATCGTCATGCGAAGCGGCTGCATCTGTACCACGTCCGACTGTAGGCCTCGACTTCAAAGACGGGTTTTCCTCAACAGATGCTGCTGCAGTTGCTCCGTTCTGCTGCTGACTCGTGAATGCTGTTGCCATTCGCTGGAGAGTTTCGGCGGGTAGCTCTGCAGCGGAAAGAATTTCCAGCAAATATTTCTCCGCATCGTTCGGAGCCCGTTTGATCGTTTTCCCGAGCCATTGCGAAAGCATCGTCCTGGCTAGGTCAGCAGCAGCACGCTCGCCCTCCGAACTGTGACGCGGATAGTGATACAGTCGTTCGTGCTCCTTCTCGATACGCAAGCGCTCTTGGCGAGTCACGAACGCTCGCCATACGCGCTCGATAAAGGCGCCAGGGTCCTGCGCTGCCACCGCATACGATGCCTCTGGGTCCAGCGCCTCATCCAGAACAACATCCATTTCGGCAACGGGTTTCGGTTTGCCTTCAGTTTCGGTTGCGGTAGGCAGCTCCGAGCTCGTGCCGGGCACTGCAGCCGGGTCCCGATGACGTTCTGTCTGGAGTCGTACCGTCATCCGCGGTGCCGAGTCCAGAGCCACCGCGGACCCACGCGAAACGCCTTTCACCATCCTCGAATGGGTGTGCTGTACCTTTTCATCACGAGAATGCGTTGACGTACTGAAGCTTTGTCCTTCGGCGGGACTGGGCGCTCCCGTAATGCCGCAGAGTCGCTGACGCGCCCACTGGACCCGTTTCAGCGCCCACTTTTGCATTCGTGCCGCCTCGCGGTAGTAAATGCTATTTGTTGGATTATATGTGAAACAGTTGCGCCAGATAAGATCTAGGTCACGCTCAACTTCGTCGAGGCGCCGATACTTGCCTGTCTCGAGCTTCCTCTGCATGGTACCCAGATCCATCGGCTCTGGGATCACTTCGTGATAGTCAGGCGCCTCCTCCGGATCAACCGGGGCACAGAAGAACCCATAACGATCATGCTGCCGTACCTGCTCAATGAGAATAGCCACGGTATTCCGAAACGTATCCTGATCAGATGAAGTGGCTCGGGGCACGCCGCCTGCTTCTAGCGACGATGCCGAGCGCGTCCGGATAGTCGGTCGTTGTCCGGACTCGTCACCGACACTGATGTGAGAGGTGCGCGAGCGTCGCTGTCGTTGACGCGCAGGCTCACTGGTGTCGGTGCTCGGAGACGATGCCCGACCTCGCCGCCGCGTTACCCGCTGGCGCCGAGTCGTCGCTGCACTGGACTCGGTGTCGTCGCCCGTCGCCGACCAGCTGTCGTCCGGGAGGGCGAGATCGCCGGGATCCTCTCTATCGGGGAAACCGTCATCTTCCCGAGCGCTATAGGATATACTGTTACCAGCAAAGGGTGCATGCTGGCGGGTACGACGCATCCAGGCGGAACTGGTGCGCTGCACGTCGCAAGTACGAACCAGAGGGCGCAGCGGAGTATGCGGGAATGGCGCGGGGACTTGCATCGAGGAAGGTTCTGAATAGGGATAATAGTGGATATTATAGACAGGGTGGCAGTGAGCGCCATCGACACGCTGCATTGAGGAAGGTGCTGAAAATGAATAATATTGGATATTATAGACAGGGTGGCAGTGAGCGCCATCGACACGCTGCATTGAGGAAGGTGCTGAAAGTGAATAATATTGGATATCATAGACAGGATGGCAGTGAGCGCTATCGACACGCTGCATCGAGGAAGGTGCTGAATAGGGATAATATTGGATATTATAGACAGGATGGCAGTGAGCTCTATGGACACGCTGCATCGAGGAAGGTGCTGAATAGGGATAATATTGGATATTATAGACAGGATGGCAGTGAGCTCTATGGACACGCTGCATCGAGGAAGATTCTGAAAACGTATAATAGTGGATATCATAGACAGGATGGATAAGACCGCAACGGATTATTTGCCGATGACAGAACGTTTACGTTGACCTTGGATTCCAGGATGCGGAATGCATGGGTATTGGCTTTGGGGAAAGTGTCTATCATGCTGCACCCTAGCTGCAATTCCCATTGTGTATACTTCCTTTCGGATGTACTGGTTGTTCCATACGTTCTATCTTGCACCGAGTACCTGCCCTGCTGCATTCGTAATAGCAGTTATGCCGCTGGAGCGGATGCATCAAGGACACTGTACGGCGTTGCCATACCACTGCGGGCATCTCCGCGTGGCGTGGCTCACCGGACAGAGGGTCGAAGTACATAAGCATGCCGGGAGCCAGGAAGCTGCGGAGACAGACCTACTGCCTGTAGCCCGAAGCGATGTACTAGGAGTCCACTGCGACCAGGGCGACGCCCCGACACAGCCTACCCCCTCCTAGTCCCAGAATAACCTTTGTTGCGGACGATTTGCTTACGTCTCGCCAAAGCACCAGCCACTTGTGAGAGCATGAAGCACTAGCCCTGCAGACTCGTACAGTTCTAGGGACCTTTCGCTCTGAACGCAAACTTTCGACGATTCGGAAAGCTTTCCCCTCTAACGTTTACCGCACAGGTCGAACGAAATTGTTATCTCGTTACCATGTAAAAGTTCGTGTCTGTTCGTTTTCGATACGGTACGTTGCATCGTGGTTTCGATCTCCGGCTATACACTGCAGCAATGGTGCAATAAAATTTACTTGAAAGACCAGAATGGCTCACCATCCGCATCGTACCTGACTTTACAGACGGGATTCCTCTCCCTCATAACGCCGCTGAGCTTCTCCGCTTCGACCAGATCGGTGTGCAAGTTTTTCATCAGGTTTTTGTCTGAACGCTATCACAGTGACTACCGAAGCTCGAGACCCGCGAGTCGCCGTAAGGCGCAAGCGCTCGAGCGTTTCGTGACCAGCGAGCAAACAGCGCTCGACAGAGCTGGATGCCGTGAGCGTCCACGCAGGTTACGCTGAAGCGCGCTCTGCTGCCCACTCATGGATGTGGACGAACGTACCAGGCAGTCAGCAGCAGCAGCAGCAACTGCTGCTGCTGCTGGTACTGTGAACGAGCGCGAACGCGTCTCCCTGGAACAGCCGTTCCGCTTCGTGCAGCAAGCGCCCCTGAACTACACGAACTCGGGCAAGAGCGCTCTTGTGCTCGATAATCGAAAGGAGCCGCAAGCCTCGTCGCGTTCGGAGGCAGGAAAAGGAACTCGACCTGACCCGCAGCAACCCGACGCTTCCGCCGACCAGCAACTGTCACCACCGGGTACGCAACCGCGGGTATCAGTGGGGCAGAAACAACAGCAGCGGACACCCGAACGATCACCTGTTATCCGCACAGATGCAGCTTTAGAAGCTGCTGGATGTATGGACGACCAACGTCGTTCCTGGGAAAGACATCGCTGGGAAGCGGAGCTCGCCGCGATGCGAACCCAGGTAGACCAGATGCGTTTCAGTCGGAGACTAGTGGAAAGAGAAGTAGAGAGCCTGCGTGCTGACATTGTTCGGCTCCAAAAATTGCTCCAGCGTTATTTGCAGGACGCGGTGAGAGAAGCAGGTCCAGAAACTTGGTGCACGATCCAGCCGGCCACACCACAGAGTAGTGGCCGGAGCGCGTCTCCAGCGACCTCAGCACGTTCTGCCACGAGTCATGCGGATCATCATTCATCGAACAGCCATCAACAAAGCCTTGTGGGTTGGATTCGAGTAGGCAACGCTACGTTTGAAGGCTCTGTCAACCTTGTTCCGCCCACGAATCCGTCGGCTTTTGCAGTGTTGCAGTGCATCCTGGAGCGGCAGCTGGGAGCCGACGCGCTTCATACCGACGACGACGACGACAATAAGGCGAATAACATCACACTTCCATTGGGACCAACTCGAAGACGCTGGAAGATTCGTCCGGCTTGTGCTGAGGATTTCCAGCAGCTCATCAATCCCGCGGAATGGGCATGGCTGGAGGTGGACTGCTCGCCGTGCACACCTCGAGCAGATGCTCAAACGGATTCTGGAGCAGATACGGAGAGACTTGCGTTTCTCTGCCGCAATACGACCATATCGGCTTTATTGGAGCAGATCACTGTCCAGCAGCGCACCGTCGATGAGCTGGAAGAGAGGCAAGCTCCCAGCGCTGCCTCGGCTGCGAATGTCTCAACAAATCCGATCGACATTGCCCGATCGGAGCAGTCGACGAAAGACGCTGGAACGGGAAATGATCTCTGGGGCAGTTTTGGTCGGATGCTAAGCCGGTGGGTATGGTCGCAGGCTTCGGCTCCCGACGACGACGACGACAACATCAGTAGCCAATGGAGCCCAGCGAGTGGAGTCGATGCATGGCCTCCGAGCCAGCCAGCTGCTAAAGCGACGACAGACGCTTTCCCGGTTCCATCATTAGAGCGGGAATCGGCCGATGATGGAAGTGCCCATGCTCGCGTCCACTCGAGCGCAATGCGTGCTGCGGCATCTTCGCCGGCTTTAGAGACAAGAAGCACCGCAGCAGACAAGTCTGCGCCTCTTGCGACACGCGGAGCGCCTGAAGCGCACGACTCGGCTATGGACCGTGCGCATGTATCCGGGGAGGCATCTGAGAGTCCGGCTAGAACGAGGACGTCATCGACTTGCGACGTCGCTGCGTATCCCGCGCATACATGCTCAGAAGCACCTGAGGGATCGTCTCGAATGCATACGTCAAGAGTGGTGTCGTCGACGTCGTCGTCGTCATTGGTCGCGCTGCCTCCAGCAGGCGCCACTACCGCTGTCACTGCTCCAGCAACAGCCACAGTGACATTAGCGGCGAATTTTCACTCGCAAGTGCTCTCGCCTGATCATTTCGAGTCCCTACGAAACGCACTGCCACATCGCTATCGAGACGCGGTCTGGTGTCTCGTGTACTCCACCGCGATTCATGGGGCATCGCTCTATACGTTTTACCACCGTACCCAGCACGCTTCGCAGAGCGTTGTTGCTGTGCGGGATCGTGCTGGTCATGTTTTCGGGGCCTTTGTCACAGAGACTTGGCGATCGAACGCGAGCACCTTCTACGGGACCGGTGAGTGTTTCGTCTTCCGAGCAGATGCTCAGGGACACGTTGAACCTTATCCCTGGACCGGCAAGAATACATTCTTCCAGTATTCGGGACCGCGTTTCATCGCCGTTGGCGGGGGCGCCCACTTCGCGCTCTCACTGGATGACGCGTTGCTATCCGGAACTTCGGGGTACAGCGAAACCTTCGATAACCCGCCGCTCTGTCTCGATGCGCCCGCGAATGAGGTATCCCTTGGCGAGTTTGAATGTGTCGTGCTCGAAGTCTGGGGCTGGAAACCTTGAGCGATGCGCCTGTATCTTCATATGGCAGGCATAGCGGCGAGATGCTCGACCACATACCATGCGTTATAGCAGTCTACAAGTCCTGACGTGTGATGCGGTCAGCTGAGGGAGTCTGCTGCTGGTCGGTCGAAGCGTTTTCACTGCGAGTCCGACGCTTGGCGAATATGTGTCGCGTCAGGTGCTGTTTTTCTGGGGATCATGTCTAAACGAGTAGCGCATATACTGGCGCGTGCGCTCGGTGTCTTCCTGGTCCCGCGGGAAGCCGGCACAGGCACTTGGTACTTCAGGCGCCTGGCGAGCTCGACACGCTTCCTATCGCCTGAAAGAATAGTTAGGGTCAGAACGTTGTCGTCCTACAAGTTGGTATGTTTTATGTGAAGCTACCCGACTAGGCAGTTGCTGCAGCGATCGAGGTGTCCCGCGGGATATTCCGCTGCAAGCGTTCTGAACTTGTTTCGCTTGAGCTGGGTCCAGCGAAACAAGCCTCACGGTGTCACGAGAACAGCTCGTAAAAGGCGCTTCTGCTAAAGGCAGCACCCGTACCTTGTTTCGCTCGACCCGGGACGAGCTCGTACAAACGAGTGTCTACAAAGCAGCTCGTAGAAGGTGTTCGGAGCTCTACAACAGAATACCCGAGCCAAAGCCCTGTACTAGACCCATTGAGGAGAAAGCTTCCGGACTTGAAGAGTCTCGAGAGTCGTTCGGGACGTGCGCTTGCGGCGCGTTCTCGAGGAGCTGGCAGCAGCGCTTCCGTTAAGAACTATTCAGAAAAGCAGCGGGAACAGCAAGTCGCTCTCAACGGACCGAGGCAGTCTTCGACGTTCGTTTCGCCGTTGAAAGGAGCACAACCTCGGCTTCAGCGTCATGCACGGGGTCGAGTTTGCACCCCTGGAGCGCCAACACGGGAGCCAAGTGCTAGCGCTGCTCAGAGGCACGCTCCTGGTGCCATTGCCACGTCTTCATCAGCGGCTCGAGGAAGCCTATGAACGGGATGCTCGGCTTGGACTTGCTCAGGTGGCGCTCTGTCGACTGGCCGGCAATGCAGAGAAGGTTGTCGGTGTGCTCCTGGCCCGGGTGGCGACTCGTCGCACGTGTTGTGCCCAGGTGTACATTGATGCGGTAGCGGTTGATGCCGTCTTTCAAGGTCAAGGTATCGGGAGTCGTCTGCTGCTACGCGTACTGACGCCATGCTTGCCTGATGGACTGGAGGTGCGCGAGGTCTTCCTGCACACACCTTTGCAAGCTACAGAGTTGGTTGCGTTTTATCGCAGCTGTGGTTTCGAATCCGACGACGAAGTCATCGACAACTACTATCCTCGACGATGGATGCCGCAAGCACAGGCGCTGGTGCTGCGGTGGCGGCCGCCAACCGCCGCTCAACATCAACATGAAGAGCGCAAGGGTCCGCAGGATGCCGACGTTTCCTGAATAGTCGACTGCGTTGGCTCGCGGCGCTCTCGATTATTGCCCTGAAGTGATGTGTATCACGCCCGCGACCGAAGCTAGTTTATTTCGATGGTGATCATCATCGCAAACACGGGTAGCAATGCATGATCAGGAACGTCAACTTGCAGGATTTCCTCACACATTTGCATGACGTCTTGCAGGTTGGCTTACGGGTTTCAGGTTGCACAATGGACCTGTGCGCTCGATTCTCGCTGATCATTGGAAAGCACTGGAAACCGTTTCCCGGACGGATGAGCGGAGGCGCCTCACGGAATCGTTTTAGAATCGAATGCTTGGCCCCTGGGCATGAAAGGCCGCCTCCTCTGATCCTGGCATCCAATCAAAGCTCGGTTCAAGTGTGGGGCGCGCATTGACCAACGCACGTTCAGGATGCGTACGGCGCGATAGCGTTCAGCCCGCTGACACTGTTGCCGATATCGCGAGGGAACGCTCACAGCCTCATGTTTGGGTGCTGTTCGGGGTATCTGGGGGCGTACGTCGGCACGGAAGCAACACTGAGTACCGTTGCACGTCATCGCATCCGCTACGGCATGCAATCTGCGGCTTTCCGTGCGGCTCATGCGTTGAACCGGACACCAAGTTGGCAACGTCGGACAGCAACCGGGTGCTTTACACGCATAAACGCATTGTTGTTGTTTACCGTAACAATAACGGTTTCGATCCTAGGGATGCTGTTCGATTCTCAGTTCTATATCTGCAGCGTTCGTGTGTGCGACAACACCAACGGTTACGACACTGGGGACGTTGCTCGGTTCTGGGGTGTATCCAGATTCCGTGCGTTCATGCATCGCTGCGTCAGTGATTCACGTGTGAGCGTCTTCATGAGGCTGCATCAAGCCGTCTCCTGCAGAAACGTCAGCACTCGAGGCACATTATCGTACGCCCACTGTACGCAGTCACCGAAGGAAACGCCACTCAGATAGTTTCCGCCTAAAAAGAGACCAGGAAAGCCTTGTAGACCCTGGTTGCAGGCTTCCAAGCGCCGCAAGTGACCCCGGTTGTATTGTGGAATCGCCCGCGGCCAAAGTCTCACACCAAGAACTTGCGGCGAAGGTGCATCGGCACGTAGGAGGACGCGACGCATGTCCGCGTCTACGAGGGCAGCGACTTCATCCGGGGTGCATTCGCGGATACCAGGATCACGCGCACCGCCGATGTATGAGAGCACCATATTCATATCGGGAGGCGCTCGTTCCGGAAACAAACTCGACGACCAGACCATCCCGAGGGTGCGAATACCGGCAGAGCGCGGTATCAGGTTCCCGAAACCGTTTAGGGGAAACCGCGCTGCAAACTTTGGGTATGCCAAAGTTACCGAGTATACCGGCGGAAAGTCGATTTCCTGGAGCAGCTCACTCCCAGAGACACCCAGACCTTGCAAGAGCGGTGACGCCGCATGTGCGGGGATCGTAAGAATGAGGGCATCTGTTTCGATAACTCGTTCGCCATCTGGGGTTTCGAAGCGGGCAGTATAGCGACGTTTTCCACGTTTTGCTCCATTGTATTCAATTTGGCGCAGTGCATACCGAGTTCGCATTCGCTCAGGGCCCAGCCGAGTCGCCACTGTGAGCGGCAACTGCTGCAGGCCCTCGCGGAAAGAGCCCAGTGCACCCGCTTTCACCTTGGGGAGATTCTCTGCCGCCCAGCGTTGACGTTCCCGTCGACGTTGTTGCAGACGGATGAGCGCCCCTTCGAGAATCCCGCGTGTTCCGCCAAGCTGCTCGAGCGCGTACACGCGCTTGAAAGCTGCAGCCATGGAGAGTTTGCTGGGATCGCCTGCATACACACCGCTCACGAAGGGGTCTATAATCTTCAGGAAAACTTCGCGGCCTAGATGGCGAGTCACGAATTCCTCTACAGACTCGTCTGCTAGGTCATCATCCTCGCTGGGCTCGGGTCCAGCTTGCCGTGCGACGCGTTTGGGTGCGCCTACGAACCCGAGCGCTCCGAGCGCTGCCCGAGCCTTCCCCGCATTCGATAACAGGCGGAAACGGCCGGTGATCAGGTCTGCAGGCGAACTCGGGAGCGCGTGCAAAACCCCCTCCCAGTATACGTATCGAGGGAGTTTGGCGTCGGCGAAGACAAGCTCGGACTCGAGACCCGCGTCTCGCGCGAGTTTCAGAATCACCGGTGTTGGTTGGAAGGTGTTGGGCCCTTCTTCCCAAAGGTAGCCGTCTTTGGAACGCGAAATAAGGTTTCCACCAACTTCACCTCGTGCCTCGGTGCAAATCACATCGCTTATTCCAGCGTGCTGCAGCAGGAACGCGAACGAAGAGCCAGTCACTCCAGAGCCTACTACTAGCGCTTGCACCTGCTCTCTGTTCCGCTGTGCAGGCTCCTGCATTTGAAGCTTTCGCGAGTGCCGCAAGTCTCGTTTCCACTTGGTCGCTTTCAACGGTACACACAAGCCGCGTTCGCGCTGCGCCAGCCCAGTCCAGCGCTCGTGTGTTGCTTCGCTGTGGCACGGTGCTCGAGCAGGAAAAGCGAACGCCACGACCAGGCCATGCTGTTCGGCTCGGTTCCGGTCGGTTACCTGTTGAGATCCGGACCACCTGAGCATATCGCCAGCAACAACAAACGCCTTTCAGAAGAAAAACGCTGCCGCCAGCGGAGTAGAATATTGGCGAGTGACGCGCCCCAGACACGAGGTCATCCACTGAGGTGCAGACGCTTCCCAGTTATCCTCGACCGGTCACGTACGAATGGTTCCAATTGTTTCTCATATAGTTCCACTTTGAGATGTTGCCCCACAAATTCCCTCCTGTCCATTCTGGAGCTCTGTTCTCCAGCACTGCACATGTCCTCATATTGATAGCGGCCTTAAAGTCGCGATACAGGAATTTTATACGTTTCTTGCCATCATTGGTTGTGCACACAAGCGCAAGTAGCTCTCGAAGTTTTGCCCTGCTTTCCATTTGCTCTTCCTTCAGCGGTCCGTACAATTTTATATCCTCAGGGCTCCGCTGGCACTTTTCCACCTCGACTTTCAGAAGTGTGCACTCCAAGTCGTGGTGTGTATACGATGTTCGGAACACATGTACAGGCATTGCGGCAAAATGCCTCGCGCACTCCTTGTACGTTCTTGTTGACGGAACTGGCGTAGTACCTGTTCTCGACGCCCAGCGCCCTGCTCCGTACGCTGCTACGAGCCTCTGACTTTCATCATCTGTGAAGGCACTCAACTCATTGAAAAAGTTCGCGAATGCACGCTGTTTCCCGCAGTAAAAGTTCATACGCAGACGAGCCCACCGGGGCTTTGTATACGCCTCCCACAGCGCCTACCAATGAGGAACGAGAACTTTCATGAACTCCCGAAAAGTTTGAAAGTCTATTCCGCGGCTCGTCACCTCGCTCAAAGCTTCAAGGTGCTCTTTGACTCCTGCATTCCATGTCCCGATTTTCTTCTTCGCATTTATTATACCGGATTCTCGGTAATGCCTCTATCTTTAGAACTTAAAAATACGTATGTCTTTCTGACGTAAGTTACCGTCAGTACAATCCTCCGCACGTTTGGGTACTGCGATGGTTATGATATTTGTGTTTCCGGGGTCCGCGCCAACGACAAAGTCGTTGTTATGCACTTTCTGCGTCTCAGGATCCGCCTGCCTGTTTTCTTCATGCTTCACCGCATCAACGACAAGGTCGTTATCCTCCACCTCCTGCGTCACAGGATCCGCCTCCTTTTCTTCACGCTTCGGCACGGGCGAGACCGAGGGCGGAACTGGACGATTTGTCTTCAACCGCCGATCGTGTACACACAAGGCTACTCCATCGCTTTCGATCATCCCAGTGAACAATTTTTGCTTGCTCACTCTCAGGCGTTTGAAATCGAAGATATTCTTCCAGTACGTCTCCCGGTTTTCGCCGGTGAAGTATTCCCTGCTAACATTGAACACGGTACTGATCCCTTTCATGATGCCGTAAAGGATTCTGGAGTCGATAGTCACGAAATGTGACCTGATGTTGCACATTGGAACCACGTTTAAGCGCTTCCCCTTTAGGAAAGCCTTCGGTCTCTCCCACTCTTCATTTTTCGCCATTCAGCTTCATCTCCACCTTGTGTTCGAGTTCTCGGTCCAAAAACACGAAATATCGCAGGACGAGGCGATAGTATCTTTCCTTGTCTTTTTTCAACTCTGATATCTTGTCTGTTGGATGAACCAACCCCAGTACCGCACGGTGCTCTTCTGTAACCGCACGGATTCCAGAAGCTTCATTCGTGCTCCTGCGTGATGTCTTCTTGTCGACAAATTCGACCTCATCTTCACGCTTGCGGTCGTTCGTGACGCCTTTGATAATCGCCCATTTTCCATTGCGAGATAGGCCCAGGTAGAGTGCAACCACGGCACGTATCATGAAACGTTCGAGGTTCACCGTCAAATGGTCCTTCAGATTCGTGGGGTACTTCATGGGCCCATATGGATAAATATCCCGGTAAGCCTAGTATCGAGTACCATTGAAGCTGTAAAAGGGATGTTTTTCGTGGAGAGCATGCGCCCGCTCATTTTCCTTCCGCGCTTTCTCTGTGCCAAGCATCAGGTGACGAATAAAGGTCACGTCGAAAAACTCGTCTGGAATCTCGACCGTTTCGATGTGCGTCACGTTGCGATGCATCTCCCTCGCCAAATGCATCAATCCTGACGACGCCTTGACAATACTCTTGGCGTACGAGTCGACATGGTTTCTGATAGCGTCTCGCAACTTTCCCTCGTACGGATCCTAGAAATGTTCAAGAAAACAGACTTTCACCACCGTCTCGTGGTACAGTTGTCTTTCTTGCCGCCTTCGACGTAGGGCCTCTAAATTTTTTGCTTCTTTTCCTCTTCCTTTTCTTCTATACTCGGCACTGGTTTTTGTTTTTTTCTGGCAGCCAGCGACACTGGGTCTCCAAGATCGTCGACTTTTTTCATAGCTTTCCTTTTTTAGTTTTTTTTGGAAAAAAACGCTTTTGAACGCTTCTGTTATAAACCGGTAAAACCCAATCGAATATTTTTACTTGAGGTTTGAAACACGAGTGAGCTGAAAAACTACACTTGCCTAGCAAGTTAACGGAAATACAACTTTTAAAAGAGAGCTACACGCTCCTGATCAGGATCCCATTTCCCTTCAACAACGGCACGCGCGTCGCGTCAGTTGACTGCCCGATCTCCCAGGCGCGCTTACGGAGCGCAATGCGTGCACCGCGCGAGACGCTACTCCGATCGATGATGGACACGTGTCCGACACTCTGCAGGCAAATACGTCCTCATTCCGGTAATTGTGGTGCATCAGAGGGATCCGTCGTTAGGTTTATCATTGCAAAACCGTATAAAGCAAAACAGCGCCCCGCCCCCTCGAGTCGTGCGCAGCGGACGAGCCACTGGGCGGATCGCTAGATCCAACAAAGCTCTGGTCCGAGGGGAAACACTGGACTGGGGGCTGCGGTATTCGCAGGAATCCGCTCAGGACAGGAGCTCTATGCACGAAAAATGCGGCATCAGCATCATCTATGCGAGCTGGAGCTTCTCGTCCCACGCATCACTCTCGCATGATGAAGACCAAATGCTTACGTTAGGCTCGATGTCTCGTGGGCATCCATTCGCAATTGTAGTGAATTCGGGTACGTGCGCTGCCAAATCTGGACACCCAAGATAAGCATATACTACTGTTCACCACCGGGCGACGTCGTATGGGCTGTTCGAACGCCCAGGAGTAAGGCTGTCGCTGTTTGTACCTCATGATGCAGTTGAGGTACCCACTAACGTCTGCATAGGGCGCGCTTGTTGCTTACAAGGCAGCCGCGTTGACACCTTGAAGCGCACGCACTCCACCAAAGGCCATGCAACGACGACGTCCGCGACGCACTGTTCCTTCATGAAAGCTTCGGTGGATGCGAGCACCGTTTTCGTAATGGTGTGCCGACGCTGGTGCTGCGGCGCTGCGATCTCATCGTCGACCCGAAACCTGCGACTGCCTGTACGCGATACGTCATGAAAACGCTCCCCGAGTTCAGGTCCGAGCTGTGGCTGCTCGCCCTATCCGATTGTGTTTGAATCATCGCTACGCGATCTTTTATAGATGATGAGCACGTACACAGAGTAATGGACTGGGGAATGGTTAGACAAAAATCGTACACAAAAAACCCAACAGTACCGATCCGGATGTCTGGATCGTGACGCTAGTATACCTGTACAGGAAAGGGCAGATCCGTTCGCAGTCATTCCTGGTAGACATCAGCACCAGGTGTATCGTCGAAGCACTTCAACACCAACCGTTCGGCGGAAGGTTCCTCCAAAGTAGGCATGGTGCTCGTACATCGCATGCTGTACATCACCCGACTGATGGCACTGGTTCCCACACCGCAGACGGTCCCAGAGCGAGGCATCGTTTTCTTCTGCAGTGCGCGTCGACTGCGGAATTCGCAGTAGCTGTGCTTGTTTCTGGAGCAGCCTCTTGGATACATCGACGCGGGGCGACGACGACGACGACGACGGCGGCGGCAGCTGCGGTGACGACGCCCCCGCGTTGCACTCGATGGCATCGGAGCGGCGATGCAGCAAGGCGGCGGGTGCTCCTCGCTCATCGGTTGGCGGACGCCCGCGTGTCGGACGACAAGGCGCTCCCGCCTCCAATGTGCCGCCGGGTTTACCGCATCGACGTTCCAGAATCTTAGGGCGCGCGCCCTTTCTCTCGTAAACCAGGCGAATCCGCTGACAATTTGGGTCCAACGACGCACTCCAATAACAGTCCATGCTGCAAAACACCGTCTTTCCATCATCGCCGAGCACCGGTCCATTGCTTGCCGCGTACTTCACATCCAGCACAGGATCGCATGATGGCACCCGATGGCCAGCTGTTGGAGTTGGAGGCGCTTTTAGCGACGGCGACCCGACTGTGGAACACTGACTCGCAGCCGACCACCCCGAGGATACCAGGGACAAACGCCCTCCTTCCCGACGTAAGGGTACAAGATCTTCCGTCCGTGTCGTTCCGGGCACTATTTCGGCGCCGCAAAGGCACACCCACACCGTTCTTGCGCAGTTTTCGCACCGGAAACAACTGAACGCGCTTTCTTCGGAGGTCGGGTACATGAGCTCGGCAACGAGCTCGCGGTCGGCTAGCGTTCCCACCCGCCGGCTCTCGGTGTCCTCGCTGTTCTCAAGTGTCTGCGACGTCATCAATTCACAGGATAATCAACCTTTTAACTCGTCTAGACAATGAACAAAAAGGCGCGTTCGGTGTTACATGGACGCCCGTCATGCGTGTATGCAGTGATGCATAAGCGCCCGCATCTCGGGTTATGCGACGTGTATCGCTGCATCCGGATCCGGCGTTGCGGCGCGCGGACAGGTGACAGGCACGTGTCCGATGCGCACCTGATTATTCAGATGACAAAACGTTTACATTGACCATGGATCGCAGCATTCGGAATGGAGAATGGCTTTCGGGAAAGCGTCCATCATGAAGCACCTCCCTTCACGTTCCATTACCAGTACTTCTTCTTATCAGATATACAGG
>Ga0078972_1001922_pt1 | contig 72786 bp, 75 predicted proteins | sample YelNatPaOPGAMG01_FD_67568 | JGI IMG/M metagenome (GOLD analysis project Ga0078972, IMG submission 67568) | Hot spring thermophilic microbial communities from Obsidian Pool, Yellowstone National Park, USA - OP-RAMG-01 (SPADES assembly) (version 2) | ecosystem: Environmental > Aquatic > Thermal... | reverse complement strand
AGTCGGCACACAGCTCGGCCACCGCCACCGGGTGCGAGATATACGGTTCGCCGCTGGCGCGGTACTGGCCGAGATGCGCGGCGTCGGCGAAGCGGTAGGCCTCGCGGACTTTTTGCAAGTCACTTTCGGGCAGATAGGTTTGCAGCTTGGCGAGCAAACTCGCCAGACTGACCGTGCTCGCCCGTGCGGGCGCCGTGTCAGCGACCGCAGCAGGCTCGGGTTCGGACGTCGGCTTGGCCGCAGCGGCCGGGGCGCGCGTGCGCCGTGCCGCCGCTGGCGCCGCAGCAGGCAACACCCCAGTGGCGGCCGACGGCGTCGGGCCGGTTGGGGTGACGGGGCTGCTGCGCATACGGCGTCAGGTAGGGACTTTTTTCAGCATTTCCAGGCCGACCAGGCCGGCGGCGATTTCGCGCAGCGCGGTTACCGCGGGCTTGTCTTTGGTCTCGATTTTGGGCGAGTGCCCTTGTTCGAGCATGCGCGCACGGTAAGTTGCGGCCAGCACGAGCTGGAAGCGGTTGGGGATTTTTTCCAGACAGTCTTCAACGGTGATACGGGCCATGATGTCAGAGTTTGCGGTTCAAAGAATGCCGAGGGCGCGAAAAACCTCGGGGTGGGAAAGGCGTTGCGCCGCGTAGCGCAGACGCTGTGCGCCGACGACTTGCTTGAGGTCGTCGAGCGCTCGCGTAAAGTCTTGATTCACAATTATAAAGTCGAAGTTTTTGGCTTGCGCGAGTTCGATCCGTGCTTCGCGCAGCCGCTGCTCGATGACGTCGGGCGGATCCTCGGCGCGGCTGACCAGCCGGCGGCGCAATTCGTCGAACGACGGCGGCAGGATGAAAATGCTCACCACGTTGTCGAACTGCTCGCGTACCTGGGCCGCGCCCTGCCAGTCGATTTCCAACAGCACGTCCAGGCCGTCGGCCATGCGCTCCTGCAGCCAGCGTTTGGACGTGCCGTACAAATTGCCGTGGACTTGCGCCCATTCGAGGAACTCACCGGCGGCGATGCGCCGCTCGAATTCGGGTTTGTCGAGAAAAACGTAGTGCACGCCGTCGATTTCGTTGCCGCGGGGCGCTCGCGTGGTGCACGACACCGACAGCAAAATACGCTTGTCCTGCGCGAGCAGGGCATTGACCAGGCTGGATTTGCCTGCGCCGCTGGGCGCGGCGACGACGAACAGATTGCCGGGAAACTGGGTGGACACGGGAAAGCCTGGCTGGTTATTCGAGATTTTGTACTTGTTCGCGCATCTGCTCGATGAGCACTTTGAGGTCGAGCGAGATTTCGCTGAGTTCGAGTGCCGCGGACTTGGAGCCCAGGGTGTTGGCCTCGCGGTGCAATTCCTGGATGAGGAAATCCAGCCGTTTGCCCAGCTCTCCGCCTCGATCGAGCAAATCGCGCAGCGTTTGCAGGTGGGCTTCGAGCCGGTCGAGCTCTTCGGCGACGTCGATGCGCAGCGCAAAGCTGGCGGCTTCTTGCAGCAAACGTTCGTTGAGGGTGTCGACGCTGGTGTCCCCGGCGGTGAGCGCGCGCAGCGCTTCCTCCCAGCGCGCAGCGAATCGCGCCTGCTGGCGTTCGACGGCCAGCGGCACGATGCTACGGGCGCGGGCGGCGAGTTGGGCGATCTGCTCGACGCGATCGAGCAACACGGTGCGCAGCCGGTCGCCCTCGACCGCACGCGACTGCAGCAGCGCCTGCAGCGCATCGTCCAATGCGGCGGCAACCGCTGTGCAGAGTTCCGCGGCGTCGGGCGGCTGCTCTTGTGCGCTGCCGATGGAGCGCAGCACTTCGCCGACGGACAGCGGCGTCAGGTGTGGCGCGATTGCGCGCAGTGCGGCTTCGGCGGCGAGCAGCGGCGCGGCGGCTGCCGCATCGGGCAGGGCAGGGGGGCGTTGCGGCGCCTCGAAGGTGCCGCGACAGTCGATTTTTCCGCGGCGCAGCGCCTGGGTGAGGGTTTGACGCATCGCGGCTTCGGCAACGCGCATTTCATCGGGCAGGCGAAAGGTGATATCGAGAAAACGGCTATTGACCGAGCGCAACTCGATATGAATTTTGCCACCGCCGGGCAATAGGACGGTCTTTTGACCGTAGCCAGTCATGCTATAAATTGGTTTCACTCACATCCCCTTTGCGTGCATTTTTCCACAGTCCAACCGCAAACCCGTTGCGCCCCCAGTTTCCATGGCGACCTCGTCCAAAGCCAAACCCGCCCCACTCGCCCCTGACACGCAGGTGGGGGGCTACCGCATCGTGCGCAAAGTCGCCAGCGGCGGATTCGGCGTGGTGTATCTGGCGCTCAGCCCCGACGGCCAGCGCGTGGCGCTGAAGGAATATTTGCCGGCGTCGCTGGTCGAGCGCGCACCGGGCGAGTCCAGCCCGGTCGTCCCGCCCGACAAGCTGGCGCTGTATCGGCTGGGCTTGAAGAGTTTTTTCGAGGAAGGGCGGTCGCTGGCGCAGATTTCGCACCCGAGTGTCGTTAGCGTGCTGAATTTTTTCCGAGAAAACGACACCGTTTACATGGTGATGAATTACCTGGAAGGCGCGTCCTTGCAGGAATTCGTCATCACCGCGCGCGAGCTCAAGCGCAAAAAGATTTTCCGCGAGTCGACCATTCGTTCGTTGTTTGACGATATTTTGCAGGGTTTGCGAGTGGTGCATCAGCACAAGATGCTGCATCTCGACATCAAGCCGGCGAATATTTTCATCACCGACGACAACAAACCCATCCTCATCGATTTCGGCGCCGCGCGCGAAGTGCTCAACCAGCAGGACAAGCGCTTCCGCCCGATGTACACGCCAGGGTTTGCCGCACCGGAGATGTACAAGCGCGAAGGCGCTTTCGGGCCGTGGACCGACATCTACGCCGTCGGCGCGTGCATCTACGCCTGCATGACCGGCTATCCGCCGTATGAAGCGCCGCAACGCCTAGAAAAAGACCGACTACTGGCGCAATTGTCCAAGTTGCGCGGGGTGTATTCCGACAATCTGATCGAAATCGTCGAGTGGTGCATGTCGCTGGACCCGATGGCGCGGCCGCAGAGCGTGTTCAATTTGCAACGCGAACTCGGCGCGGAGAGCGCGCGCCGTTATACCAATCTGACCATGGGGGAAAAGCTGCGCCTGCATCTGGACGAACTGGTCAACGACACCAAATCGCAAGTGCAAAAAGTGCGCGAGGCCACCCGCTTCGGCGCTCCGGTCAAGGCCGTACAGTCTGTCGAGCCGGGTAAGCCTGCCGCCAGGGGGCGCAATTGAAATTTTCCGTCTACCAAGTCAGCCGCCGGGGAGGGCGGGCGACCAACCAGGATCGCATGGGCTATTGCTACACCCGCGACAGCGCGCTGTTTGCCTTGGCAGACGGGCTCGGCGGCCATCCGCGGGGCGAGGTTGCGGCGCAGTTGGCGCTGCAGACCATCGCCAATTTGTTCCAACAGGAAGCGCGGCCGAGCTTGCGCGATCCACAGGAGTTTTTGCGGCGCTCGATTTTCCGCGCCCACGAGCAGATTCAGCGCTACGCGCAGGAACAGAAACTCGCCGATTCGCCGCGCACCACCGTGGTCGTGTGCGTGTTGCAAAACGGCGCGGCGCATTGGGCGCATGTGGGTGACTCGCGGCTGTACTTTCTGCGCAACGGCGCGCTGCTGACCCGCACCCGCGACCATTCGCATGTCGAACAGTTGCACAAAAAAGACCAGGCCCACGGTCTGGCGCTGTTGCAGCCCGATGGCCCGACGCGCAACGTGCTGTTCACCTGCCTGGGTTCCAACCAGCTGCCGATGATCGAGGTGGGGTTGCCCCAGGCGATGCGCCGTGGCGACATCGTGCTGTTGTGTTCCGACGGCTTGTGGGGGCAGATTCCCGAGTCCGTGCTGGTGCGCCAGTTCGGCCAGCAGGTGCTATCCGATGCGGTGCCCGAAGTGGTCGAGATGGCGCTGCGACAGGGTGGCGCCGACTCGGACAACGTCACCGCGCTCGGCGTGGAGTGGGAAGCCGACCCCGAGGAACTCGAAACCTCGCTGCGCATCGAAACCGCCAGCATGCACAAAGACGGTTTCAAATCGACCATTCAGAGCGATCTGGCCGATCTGCAGGTCGACGACATGGACGATGCCGCCATCGAGCGTTCCATTGCTGAAATCAACGCCGCCATCCGTCAGGGCGCGGCACGCAAATAACAACCCGTCAGGAAGCAAACGATGCCAAACTCCCTTCCCGCGCGCGAAGGGCGAGCAGCCGATGCGCTGCGCGCCGTGACCATCGAGCGGCATTACACCCGTCACGCCGAAGGCTCGGTTCTGGTGGCCTTCGGCCACACCCGCGTGTTGTGCACGGCGTCGGTCGAAGACCGCGTACCGCCGCACCGTCGCGGCAGCGGCCAAGGTTGGGTCACCGCCGAATACGGCATGCTGCCGCGGGCGACGCACACCCGCGGTGAGCGCGAGGCCAAACGCGGCCGGCAGCAGGGGCGTACCGAAGAAATCCAGCGTCTCATCGGCCGCTCGCTGCGCGCCGTATTCGACATGGACGCGTTGGGCGAGCGGCAAATCACCCTCGATTGCGACGTGTTGCAAGCCGACGGCGGTACGCGCACGGCGGCGATCACCGGTGCGGCGGTGGCAGCCTGGGACGCTTGCCGCTGGCTGCTCGATCAGGGCTTGGTGCAGCGGCATCCGATGCGGCAATTGGTCGCCGCGGTGTCCGTCGGCCTGCTCGGCAACGAATACCGCCTGGACCTGGACTACGCCGAAGACAGCCGGTGCGACACCGACATGAACGTCGTCGGCACGGCAGACGGTGCGCTCATCGAGGTGCAAGGTACGGCCGAAGGCGCGCCGTTCACCCGTCCACAGCTCGACGCCCTGCTCGATCTGGCGCAGCAGGGCCTTGCCGAGTTGGTGTCGTTGCAGCGCGCCGCGCTGGGGCTGTGAGCATGTCAGCCAGGCAGCGCGGCGCCGTTGCCGCAGCGACCGCAGGGCAAATCGTTCTCGCCTCGGGCAACCCCGGCAAGCTCGCCGAGCTGTCGGCGCTGCTCGCTCCGTTGGGCTGGTGTCTGCGGGCACAAGCCGAGTTCGGCCTTGCCGAAGCCGATGAGCCGCATCCCACTTTTGTCGAAAACGCGCTGGCCAAAGCGCGTCACGCCAGTTTTCACACCGGCCTGCCGGCGTTGGCCGACGATTCGGGGTTGTGCGTCGATGCCCTTGGCGGCTCGCCAGGCGTGCGCTCGGCGCGCTATGCCACGCCAGCGGCGGCATCGCGTGCGCGGCAGGACGCGGCCAACAACACCCTGCTGCTGCAGCACATGCAGGGGATGACGCAGCGCGCGGCGCGCTTCGTCTGTGTGATCGTCGCTTTGCGGCACGCTGCCGACCCCGAGCCTCTGATCGCCCAGGGCGAACTCTGTGGACACATCGGCACCAGCGCCCAGGGTGACGGCGGCTTTGGTTACGACCCCTTGTTCGTCCTGCCCGATGGCGGCACGCTGGCGCAGTGTGCCTCCGCGGACAAAAACCGCATCAGTCATCGCGGGCAGGCGCTACGCGCCTTGTTGCCTTTGCTGCAGACGCGCTGGGGGCGGGAACGGGTCTGATCGACCCGGTGCTGCGGTTTGGTCATGGAGCAAACGCGCATTCCCATTGCGACGGCCGCCATGTCCGATGGGCAGGTCAACGGCTTGGCGCTGCAGCAGTCGGCGCAGGCGCTGCTGCGCCACCAACGCGCGGGGACGCTGCAGCTCGGCGCCTTGCCGCCGCTGAGCCTATACGTCCACTTGCCGTGGTGCCTGAAAAAATGCCCGTATTGCGATTTCAACTCGCATGTGCGCCGCAACGCGCGACAGATCCCTGAACAGGAGTATCTGGCGGCGTTGCGCGCCGATCTCGACGCAGCGCTGCCGCTGGTCTGGGGGCGGCCGGTGATTTCGGTGTTCATCGGCGGCGGCACGCCCAGCTTGTTTTCGCCCGATGCCATCGACCAATTGTTGGCCGACGTCCGCGCCCGGCTGCCGCTCGTGCCCGACGCCGAAATCACCCTGGAAGCCAACCCCGGCACTTTCGAGCGCAACCGATTTGCCGCATTTGCCCAGGCCGGAGTCAACCGCCTGTCCATCGGCGTGCAAAGTTTCGACGATGCCCGCTTACGCGCTCTGGGGCGGGTTCACGATGCGCGTCAGGCGCATGCCGCAGCCGACGAAGCCGCGCGCCACTTCGCCACCTTCAACCTCGACTTGATGTTTGCCCTGCCAGGGCAGGATTTGGCGGCGTGCCGGGCCGATGTTCGCGCCGCGCTGGCGCACTCGCCGCCGCACCTCTCGCTTTACCAACTCACCCTCGAACCCGGCACCCCGTTCGCCCGACACCCGCCGCTGCTGCCCGATGACGACCTCAGCGCCGACATGCAGCACGCCGTGGCCGGTCTGGCTGAGGCGGCAGGGTTGCAACGATACGAAGTGTCGGCTTACGCCGCAGCCGGGCACCGCTGCCGGCACAATCTCAATTACTGGCAGTTTGGCGACTATCTCGGGATTGGCGCCGGGGCGCACGGCAAAATCAGTTTTGCCCACCGTATCTTGCGCCAAACGCGCTGGCGCCAGCCGCAACGCTATATGGAGCAGGCGTTGCGTGGCGCTGCGGTAGAAACGGAAATCGAAGTCGCTCGCCGCGATCTGCCGTTCGAATTCATGCTCAACGCCTTGCGACTGCGCGAAGGCGTGGCTGCCGAATTGTTCGTCGAGCGCACCGGCTTGCCGCCCTCGGCAATCGCCGCCGCCGTTGCCCTGGCGCAGAGTCGCGGTTTGTTGCAGACGGATCGCTCTCGGCTGCAAACCACGCCGCTGGGGTTCGATATGCTCAACAATCTGCTGGAATTGTTCCTGCCGACGGCGAGCCCGACCCGGACGCGCGTCGTTTAAGATGTAGCCCTTTTCGGCGCACCTGCGGAAGCGTGGCAGAGTGGTCGATTGCACCGGTCTTGAAAACCGGCAACGGGCAACCGTTCGTGAGTTCGAATCTCACCGCTTCCGCCAACCCATGTTTGCAAGCCCTTGATTTCATGGGCGTTTTTCTTTTTGGGCTTCGCGCGGTCTTACTTGCGGTCTTACCCGCATGCAAAGATTGGGCAGTTATCCACAGGCTGGAGGGCCGGGCTGTTGCCGATTCGAGCGGCGAAGCCCTGCGCCGGGCATTCCCGCGTTTCAAACGCGACTTCTCGGCGCTGGCTGGAGGGGGGCGAGCTGCGCAAGGACTTCACCGTCAGCGAGCGCGTGGCGATTGCGAAGGCGATCGAGGAGAGGCTGGCGGGGCGTGTTGGCAATCCGAACTTGACTTCAATTCCGGAAAAATTTCCGGAATTGCCCAAAGGCGACTCCCGCGACCTCGCCGCCAAGAAAGCCGGTTTCGGCTCGGGCAAGACTGCGGCCATGAAAAAAACCGCCCTCGAGGGGCGGCGCAAGATGCTGCGGGGAGAACTGCCACAGCATAGTGCCGCGCGCGGCAGCAGGGCGTTTCGAAGTGGCGTTTGAAACGCGGCCCTAGCCCACGGCGCGCGCGGCAGGGTGCACGGGGTGTAGGGGTGCAATTTCAGATTGCGCCCTCCCCGGTTATTCCGTTTCCACCAGTTCCCAGTCACCCGGCTGCGGCGGGATGTGCATGACGATGTGCGGGCCGTCCTCGGTGCCGTCCGGGTCGACGCCGACGATGTGAATTTCCACCGGCTCGCGGTGCAGCGGGCGCAACTGTTCCAGTCGCTCAAGTCGGTTCAACAGTTGCTTGGTGCGTGATTCCATGTGCAGCCTCCAATTGGGCAATGCGGGTTTCGATGATTTCGGCTTCGATGGCCTTGCGCACCTCGCCCAGCACGTAGACAAGCCTGGCGCCGTCTTGCGTGGCGATCCTGCCAGAACGCATGTCCCGGTAAACGCTGTTCATCTCGCGCCGCACCGCCCCCAGATTGTGCAGATTGATGCGACGGGGGGTAGGTAGCGCCACCACTTCAACCACGGCGCGGCTGTCGGCGGTTTTCGTTGTGCGCGCAGCCATGTTCAACGCACCGCCGCCGTCAGCGCCGGGCTGGGGAATGCCGTGCTGAATACGCTTTGATTGGGGCCAATGGGCGGCTTGTCCGTCGCGCCCGTGAGGTGCCAGGTGGTGGCTTCGGCGACCTTCTTGCCGTCCATGTTGATGGTGGTGTGCACCACGGTGGGTTTGTTCGTCGGTGGTGGTGTCCACTGTGCGGCGGCGCCGATGGCCTCAGCCGACAGCCCCGGCCCATGCGGCCCCAGCACCGGGCTGCTCAGCTTCTGCGCCAGCGACATGGCCGGCCGGTCGCCTTGCGGGTGAAACAAGTCATACAGCCAGCCGCCCAAGGTGTTGTCGCGGCCGGTGATCTTGCTGATCGCCTGATCAATGGCCCACTTGAGCGCGCTGCCCAGCGCATAGCCGGCCGCACCGGCCAGCGCCACGCCCAGCGACGCAATGACCCCTGCGCCGGCCGTGAGGGTCGACAGCGCCGCTCCCGCGATTTCCGCGCCGGTGATTCGCGCTGCGGCGCCGATCACCAGCTTCTCGATCACCGTGCCGGTGCCGCTGATCAGCAGTTTCGACAGCCCCCAGGCACTGCGCGCAAACAGCGCGCCGCCGAAGATGCCGGCCAGGCCGACGCCCCAGGCTGCGCCGGGGTGTTCCTGCGCGAACTCTGCGGACTTCGCGGTCGCCGGCGCCAGTGCCGACAGCGCGGCATTCACCGGCCCCATGAATGTGGCGGTGGCGTTGGTGATCGCCAATTGCGCATTGGTGATCACCTGGTGCGCTTGCGCGGCTGGGTTGTTGCTCAGTGCCTGCTTGCGCGCTTCCTCGGGGTTTTCCAGCTCGTGCATCGCCGCCACTAGCATGGGCAGCATGGCGCGCACCTTGTCATCCGACAGGAGCGCCCCGGCTCTGGCGCCTTGCGTGCCAAAGGCTTGCTTGAGCGCGGCCGCGCGGGCAATCGGCGACAGCTTATCCAGCCCCGTTGCCAGCCGTTCGATGAACAACAGCGGGTCGAGCCGCCCCTGCTTGTCCAGGTAGGTGAGGTGGTTCTGCGCGTCCAGCAGCCCAAGAGCGCGCATCGCCGCGGACTGCTTGGTCTTGTGAAACAGCCCGGCGCCGAAGTTGCCCGGCACGGCATTCATGAACAAGTCTGCAATCCAGGTGCCGGCCTTGGTGTTTTGGATGCCCGCGCGTTGCAGGAGCGCCACCATGGTGAAGACTTTGGCCGGGTCGATGTCCAGGCCGGTGCGCAGAATCGGTACGGCATAGCCCGCGGCGTTTTCGATTCTCGCCATGCTGGCGTTGGTCGCCAGGGATGTGCTGATCAGCGCCGGCAGGATGTGCTGAATTTCGCTCGGGGTGTACGCCCCGGCCATGTGCGCCGCCCCGACAAAGGCGGACAGCGATTCGCGCAGGGAAATCTTTTTCAGGAAAGCCTCTTGCGCGGCATACGGCAGCACGCTGTCCAGAATGGACATGCGTTCGCTCTCAGGCATGCCGCGCAGCAGGCGGCTGGCGCTCAGGTACGACTCGGCAAAGTCAGCCAGTCCGTGCGCGGCGAAACCGTATTTGGGCGCCTCCTGCATGATGCGGGCACGGTAAGCCGCCACTGCCGCGGCTTGCGCGGCCGGCGGCGTGCCGTCGGTCATGACCGCGCGGGTAATGGTGTCGGTCAGCTTGGCGTTCTCATAAACGCCATAGCCGAGTGCTCCCAGCCCTGCGGCGGCAGTGGTGCGCAGCGCGCGCGGTGCGGCGCCGTCTTCGTCGGCATGGCGCGCGGCGCGGATGGCTAGGCCCGCACCTCCACCCGTGCGCCCCAGGTTGCGCGCGGCGGCGTTCGCCGCCCCCAGGTTGCGCGCCACGTCTGCCGAGCTGGCAGCCATGGTGTCGAGCACGTAGCTCGCGCGCGTCAGCCCTGCCGAGGCATCCCCCAGTGCGGTAGCGCCAGCTGCTGCCTTCTCAAAGTTGCGCCCAATGGACAGACTCAGCCGGGAAAGGTTGCGCACATTGGCGGCGAAGTCCAGCATCAACGCATTGGCGCGCGTCAGGCTGTCGATGATGCGCAGCAGGCCCGGGGTGACACCATCTTCCAGCCTCGCGGCGACAGAAACGACATAGGCGTCCATGTCAGGCCTCCTCGAGCGTGCGCACCACGGCCTGCCCGATCACGGCGCCGACGGCTGGCAGGCTGTGCTGCATCGCCGGCCCCAGCACCGGCCGCGGTGGAATCGTCTTGGTGCCGAATTCCTGATAGCCCAGCACCGGGTCGGCACTGCCGACGATGAAGCCGCGCGGGGTGGCTTCGGCCTTGATGCTGTCGCGCATCTGGCCGGTGCGCAGCAGCGGGTTATCACCCCCGTCGCCGCCTTCGCGCGGCACGCCGGCATAACCCAGGCGGGTCTTCTCGGCGACGGTCGAGGGCGCCAGGCGAGGCCAGCCGTCCTGATAGGTGCCGATGCGCTCGCGCGCGTCTTTGGCGACAATCTGCGCGCCGGCAGCCAGCGCCGCGGTGTAAGCTGCCGGCAGCGCTTCGCTGGCGCGGGAGAGGGCGCGGGCCAGGGCGCCGAAGGATTGATAGGTCTTCACCGCTCAGTCCTCCATCGCATCAGGTGCCAGTCCCACGTCGCCCCCTCCGTCTCGCCGGCGGCGACGCAAAACCCCAGCAATTGCGCCGGGGAGAGTTGCGACGCCACGTCCCAGGGCACGCCCCGGCGCACCAGAAAGAGCACCTGACGCAGCGTCGCATCGGCGGCTACTTTTTTGCGACGGCCCGTTCATCGGCGCTCGAAGTGAAATGCTCGGCAATGCCGTCGTTCAGGGCGCGGAAACCGTCTTCGTCCAGCCGCTGAATGAGCGCGTCCATCTCGCGGCGATTCGCAAAGTTCGCGGCGTCTCCGTCGATGCTCTGCAGGTAAAGCATGGGCGTGACCATCGCCAGCAGCACGCGGTTTTCAGCGGCGGCGCCCAGCATCTCCACCAGGTTGAATTGCGCCAGCACATTCGGCCGCTTGAGCGCCAGCACCCGGCCGCGGGCATCGGTGACGGTGATCTCGGAGGATTGAGTCGGCGTGACTTTCATGCGCGGCCTTTCGTCGGGGTGGGGATGGGCTGAATCGCCGGGGGCAGCGCGGGCGCCGTGAGGCGCAGGCCGAGGGCGGCCAAGCGCATGGCCGGGGATTGCGCTGCCAATCGGCGCGACGTCTGCGAAAAAGGCGATGCCGGATGAATCAATTTCAAGTCAAGCACCGGTGTTGGACTGATTTTCATGTCGGAATTTTCCTTTGGGATTGGGTTTATTTCCAGCTTCACAGCTTGAGCGCTATCTCAGCGCCGCCGATGAATGTGCTCTGGGCATGCATGCCGTCGTGACCACAGGCCGGGCAGCGCATCAACTGCACGCCAGCGCCCGGCGCCAGTTCGCGCACCCGGGCAGCCAGTGAAGGCAGATCAGCCGCACCGGCTGCGGCGGCATAGTCGCTTATCGCGTCCAAATAGGCCCGCTGAGCGGCCTCGCGCGCTTCCTGGTGTCTCTTGTCTTGCAGGGCGTCGATTTCGGCTTGCAGGGCTGCGATATCGACGCGCGGGGCGTCTTGTAGCTGCTGGCGCTGGCGCAGGGCATCGGCCAGGGCCTGCGGATTGCGCAGAGTGCCCGCCGCAGCCTGCGCCGTTAGCTGCGCAACAGTCTGATCGGCGGCGGCCAGAGCAGTTTCTTTTTTTCGCTGCTGGGCTTGCGCGGCTTTCAGGCGCTCCTGGAGCGCCTCGATCTGCGCGGCAACGCTCACGGGGCGCTGCTCTACGGGTTTTTCAGGCTGCGACTTGTTGCGGCGGGTGAGTTTTTCGACAAAGGATTGCATGGCTGTCCTTTATTCAGCAGTGGGTATGTCGAGGATGGCCAGGACGACACCGATTGTGATGCCCAGGCGCTGGGCGATGGCAATCGGCTGCGAGCCGGATTTGTGGAGTTCGGCGACTTGGTATCGCACAAAGGCATCGGTCATTTTTTCGATGACGGCCTCAATTTGCGGATCGCTTTGCTTCTGGGGTGTTGTTTTCATTGGGGTTTCTCCGTGGGTGAAAAGTGGCATCAATAAGGTCTCCCGGCTTCGCGCTCCAAGCCCGCATCTTCATCGGCAGCGCGGGCGCGGGCTTCCACCCAGCGAAGCAGCCGGGCGCGGCGCTTGGGGTCGGCAATGCAGGCGGTGCAGGCGTAATAGACCAGCGCATGCCGGTTTGGCTCGAAAGCCTGATAAAGCGCCACGCGCAGCGACCCCGGCGGCCAGCGGCGCAGCCTGCGCAGCGAACCGCGGCGGTCTGCGCGGCGGCGGCCATTGCCGCGATCAGGGCCAGATGCTGCGCGGTCGGCTTGGCCGGATTCATGCGCTTGCCTCCGTCTGGTAGTCGCCACACGGCCCGCGCTGGTCGACACGCAGGGGGACGGTGCGCACGCCTCCGGGGCCGGTGCGTCGCCAGGCCAGCGCATGCCCGCGCTGGCACTGCGGCGCATGTCCCCGGTGCGCGTCGCGGGTAGACAGGTGCGCGCAGCCCCAGCAGCGTTGCATCGGCATCGGCATCGCGCGCTCGATCGCGGCGGTTGCCGCATCGCGCGCTCGCACCGCGGCCAGCAGGTCGCGGCCCTGCACCTCTGGCAGCAGCAGGATTTGCACTTCCTCGCGCAGCGGCTCGGGCAGTGTGTCCAGCCCGTGCGCCGCCAGCGCGCCGCCCTCGAGGGTCAACACCACGCCAAGCGAATGCAGCCAGTCCAACAGTAGCAGGGCTTCCTCGCCAGGATCGCCGGGACGCTGGGGCAGGCGCAAGACAGCCGGGCGGCCTTGGATCGGGCGGGCTGGGGCGGGGTCGTTGGCGGCGGCGCGCAGGTGGTCGATCACGGCCTCGCGGTGCGGGCGCAGCCGCTCAGTCCAGACCGGTAAGGCAGACAGCTTGCCGCGCAGCTTCAGCCGCCCATCGACCAGAACGGCAAGCACCCCATCGGCAGCGGCGGCCTCCAGCAGGTCGCGCACATCGGTTCGGGTGGCGGCGCTCATAGCTCCACCTCGCCAATGGTGGCGTCGCCGCCGTGGTGAATGTTTTTTTCACCGGGGGAAAAGAAATTAGAAGCGACGTCAACAACGTCAACGACGTCAACAGGTGCGGCGGCGGCGCTGTGTTTTTCCGCTCCCATGCCGGGGGAAATGACGTCAACGACATCAACGACGTCACGGCCTGGGGCTGAGGCGTTGTTGACGTTGTTGACGTTGTTAACGTTGTTTTCTATTGCACAAGGGCGCGCGAAAAAAGCGTCCGCAGGTAGTCGCTCGACCACACAGTGACGGTATCCACCGGCGCGGGCGCGGTCTTCCGCTTCGGCGCGGATGCCCAGTTGCGCCAGCGCTGGGGAGTAGCGGCGCAGCGCATCGCCCAGCCCGCGCGCCGATTTCGGCCAGTAGTCGGCGGGTTCGTGGTCGGGGCGGTTGCGGTTGAGCAGGTCGAGCAGGTCGCCAATGCGGCCCGCAAAGCGGCCTCCGTTGTCCACCATGCGGACAATCGCCGCTGCCACGGGGGACGCTTCGACAGTGTGCTGAATCGCCTCGCGCCGATGCTCGGCATACACGCGCAGGAAGTGCCCCGGCGGATGGCCCAGCGCGCGGGACAGGGCTTCGCCCAGCAACGCAAAGTCCGCCATGCGCGGCAATGGCAAGTCTTCGGACTGAACGGCTGGCAATTCGCGCAGCGCGGCGCAAAACAGATCAAGCAGCCCGGTGAAAATCGCTCCCGCGCGCCGCTCGGTTGCCTGGTTGATCTCCGCTTCCGTCTTGCGCTCGGTCAGGCGCGGAAGGCGCAGGCACACAGCCCGGTCGAGCAGGTCGGGGCGTGTCACCACTGAGTTAATGCCATTGAGCGCGACAGGCCGATGCGCGCGGATCAACGATTCCTCGGCATTGGTGAACAGTTGCCGCGCGGCAAACCCGGCCCCGGTGGCAATCGCGCATAGCGCATCGGAATGCTCGGCACTGAGCGTCGATAAATTCTCGAAGCTAAGCAGGTGTGCATTTGCTGCCGCGACGAACACATCTTCGACGGCCTTCGGGCGGCCCCTTAACGCCACTTCGTTCGGGTCGACGAACTGCCGCAAAATGCGCTGCGCGGTGGATTTGGCGGCCCCCTGTTCGCCGGTGATTTCCAGCACGGCATAGGGTGTATCGCCGCGCCAGCATTCCAGCAGCCATGCCAGCACCAGCAGGCGGTCGGCCTCCGGGATGTTCACCAGTTCCCACAGCCTAGCCACGTCGCCGCTGCTGGCCGGTTCGGGCAGCGCGCGGGCGGCCCTTGTGCGCACAAAGCGCACCGGCGGCGCATCGATCACGCGCCAGCCCGCCGGGGTGAGCAGGATGGCGCGCCAGATCTCATCCCCGATATCCAGCCAGTAGCCCGATTCGTCCCTAGCCACGCGCCGAAACGGCGCATACTCTGGCCCGTCGAATTTGGCTCGCCCGGCCAGCGCGTTGCAGGCGGACTTGATCGTCTCGGTCGCCGGAGCCGCGCCCAGCTCGGCATAGGCCAGGTGCGACAGCCAGTCGCGAAAGCCCGTGCTGTCAATGCGCCAGTGCTGGCGTTCGCCATGCTTGCCGATGAAGGTGGCGTAAGCCTCCCCGTCGGCATCGTGCCACAGCTCGCAGCGCTCGGCAGCCAGCCCGGCCAGCTCGGTGGCTTGCGACGCGGGTGGCCCGTCATCATCGCCGCGCAACATCCTGTCCAGCGACGTGACGTTGATAGACTTGTTCGCCGCTTTGATCTGCGCGCGCAGTGCCTGGTATTCGCCGGGGTCGGTGTCGCGCAAATCGCGCAGGGTGTCGATCACCTCAGCTTTGCAGTAGCGCCAGAAAGCGGCGGTGTCGCCTTCGGCGGCCAGCCGCAGCAGTTCGTCGGTCACGCTGGGCGCTGGCGCGGCGTCCTCTGGGGTTTCCACCACGGCATGCGGCGGATAGGTCACGGCGCCGTCAGGCATGGATGGCCTCCATTTCCACGGCAGCGGCGGCTTGCCAGCAGGCCAAATCATTGAAGTCGGACAAGCCAGGCGGCGCGCCGGGCGGCCATGCCGGGCGAATGAGTGTCGCGCCCGCAGCGCGTGCTGCTTCGCGCGCCTTGGTCAAGCCGGGGTTGCCGGTCGTCTGCCGGTCATCGTCGGCAGCAATGACGATGTGCGCCTCGGGATACCGCCGCCGCGCCCCGGTTGCCACGGCCTCGAGGTTGCCGCAGTCGATGGCAGCCAGCACCGCCGCGCCGGGGAAGTCGCGCGCCACGGTCGCGCAGGTGGCGAAACCTTCGCCGATCACCAGCAGGGCAGCGGGCAGACCGCCAGTCACGAGGATGAAGTGCCCACGTTTTGCGCCACCGCGCAGCAGCTTTTTCGCGCCGTTTGCCGAGATGAATTGCAGGCTGCGCAGCGCGCCGTCGAAGTCTTGCACCGGCAGCACCAGCAGGTCGCCGATCTGCCGCGCGCAGCCGGGAGTCACCCCCTTGCGCAGCAAATAGGGGTGTGCTGAATCGGCAGGCTTGGCCCGGCTCCACAGCGCCGCAGCGCGTTGCGCAGCCTCATCCTGTTCGACTTCGCGCTGGCGCTGCGCTTCGGCTTTGGCGGCGCGCATGCTGGCATGCAGCCGGTCTTGCTCCGCGCGGGTGAGGTGCCGCTGACGGCGCGCCGTCCAAGTGGCGGTCGCGCCCGTCTTCCAGCTTCCGGCTGCGCCGTGGTCGGCATACAGCACGGCCCAGCCGTTGCGGCTGCCGCGCTTGTCGCCTTCAACGTCGAATCGGTGCAGCCTGCCGTCGGCAACGATGCAGCCCGGGTCGACGGGGCGGATGCCTGTTTCCAACAGCGCGGCAAGCAAACCGGCGGCGGGGTTGACGGGAGTCGCCGGGGTGAGCGCGCCCCTCGCCGGGCGGCGATGGTCGGTGCGGGCGGCCATGGGTCAGCCCTCCGCAGCCAGTTTTTCGATGGCGGCGCGAATGTCGCTCTCGCGCCACACGCTGCGGCGGCCAATCTTGATTGGGCGCGGTATGACACCCTTGGCGATTAGTTCGTATAAAGCGCTTTTGCCGAGCGGCAAAATGCCGGGGCGGCCTTTGTAACAGACGATCTGCCGCACATCGACGTACCGGGTTCCGGAGGCGGGGTCAAACATGGTGGTTTCCTTTCAAAAGGAAGCCCGCGCCCCTGCCGGGCATTCGCCGGTGGCAAATGCGTGCATAATCAGCAGTGCGGCGAAAGCCGCACTTGTTCAAGGCAAGGCAAGGACAGGGCTTCATAGCTCTGGGCAACGGCTCGCAGCTGCAACTGCGGGCCGTTGTTTTTTGCGCTGGGCTTTTGCACAGCACGCCATCAGGATAACGTGGGCGAATTGCTGCGGGCAATCTAGGCAGCGTGAGGCTTTCGGCGGAAGTAACTAGGAAATGTCCTTTTCGCTAGTATTTGCCCGTTTTTGCCCGTATTTCTCCAACTGCGCGCACAAACTTTTCATTTTGTTTCGTGCGCAAGTCAGCCCAGATGATGACACCAGGTAGTAACTGATCTCGTCCTCGGCCCGGGCGAAACAGAATCAGTGCGCCAGCATCGCGCCCTCCGCCGTGTTCAATGCGGCCAGCAGCCGGTCGGCTTGCTCCTCCGCGCAGCGCAGCGTCCTTTCGACAACCTGAGCGCTTCCCAGTGCTTCGCTTGCAAGACAGGAATCGTCTTCGTCAAGCGTTGCCGCGCCCATCCGCGCAATCGAAACAAGGGCGTGCACCTGGTGAAGGGCATCAAGTGCGTCATAGATAGCGTTAAGAGCCGCGGCGGTGCGGTCCTGCGCGGTTTGCTCGGCGGGGGTGGTGTTGGTTTGCATCGTGTATCTCCTGGCTTAGTTAGCGGCTGTGGTGGTGCGCTCCTTGAGCATGTCGCGCAGAGCGATCCACGGGGATTCCTCCTGCACCTGATCTGCATCGTCTTCAATCGCTTGAAGCAGCGACAGCAGAATAAAAATCGCGTCTCCTTTCGGGCCGGGCGGCGCATCGAGCAATTCGGCGTTCTCCATGACGTGCATGCCCGCGCGGGCAAACTGCTTGATGTGTTCGGCGCGGCGCTCGATCGCTTGCAAAGTCTCAAGCATGTCGCGCAATTCGGTTGCCACCGTTTTCCCGCTGGCGGCTTCAGTGTGTTGCATATCGGTTCTCCTATCGCTTGATGCCCGGAGCCGCCGGGCGCGGTGTTGTCGTTGTGACGTCGTTGACGTCGCTTCCTCTTTCTTTGCCTCGCCGGAAAAAAGCGTTCGCCTCGGCAGGCCATTTCACGCAGCGCTTGCCAGCTGAATGACGCGGCCTTGTCCGGTAGCGAAGTCCGCCCACGCCCGCATCAACTCGCGGCGGCGCTCGAACAGGTCGCTGCGCTGATAGGCGGCTTCCACCTTGTCGGCATTCGCATGCGCCAGCGCCGCCTCGGTCACGCTGCGCGGATAGCTCGTTTGCTCCTCTGCCCAGGTGCGGAATGCGCTGCGGAATCCGTGCACCGTCACGCCTGGCGCGACGGCGTGCAAGGTCTTGTTGACGGCCACGTCCGACAGCAGGCTGCCGCGCCCGCCGGGAAACACCAGGTCAGCGCCGGGGCGGCGCAATGCCTGCATCGTCCTGAGGATGGATAGCGCCGCATCCGACAGCGGCACGCGGTGCGGCCGCGCTGCTTTCATGCGGTGCGCCGGTATCGTCCAAGTCGCCGCCTCGAAGTCGATTTCATCCCAGCGGCAGCCCCTGGCTTCCCCGCTGCGCGCTGCCGTCAGGATGGCAAAGCGCAGGCACAGCGCCGATACATGCGTCATCTCAGCCAGCGCAGCCATGATGCGCGGCACATCGGCGTAAGGGGCGGCGGCATGGTGTTGCCGCGCCGTGACCTTGCGCGGGGCCGGTAGCACCTTGTCGAGCGTGCCTTTCCACCGCGCCGGGTTGCGCGCGCCGTCTGCCAGCCCATGCACGGCGGCAAAGTCCAGCACCGCCTCGATACGCTGGCGCAGCCGGGTTGCGGTTTCGGTTTTCTCGGCCCACAGCGGCAGCAAAATCGCCTTCACATCGGCCAGCGTCACCTCGGCAGGCGGTTTGTGCCCGATCACCGGAAAGGCGTAGTCGCGCAGCGTGTTTGCCCACTGCTGCGCGTGTTTGGCGTTGCGCCAGCCGGGGCGCTTGGCCTCGATCAGATCGGCGGCGCAATCGGCAAAGGTTTTGCCCTTGGGCTGTTCGGACTGGCGCAGCAGCGCCGCCGGGTCGCTGCCCTCAGCAATCGCCTTGCGCATCGCCTCGGCCAGTTTGCGCGCATCGGCCAGGCTGCGGGTGTGCAGCGGCCCCAGCCCCAGCTCGCGCACCTTGCCTGCGGCCTTGTAGCGAAACACCCAGGCACGCGCGCCGCTGTCCTTCACTCGTAGGTAAAGATTGCCCCCATCGGCATGAAACCCCGGCCCGGCGGTTTCTGCCTTCCGGGCTGAGAGCAGGTGAATTTTCGTTGCCATGTCCGCACTCCTCGGGAGCCGAAAGCCAGCCGGGTAAGACCGCCGGTAAGACCGGCGCGAAAAGCACAGAAAAACAACGACTTATCGTCGTTCTCCGGTCTTACCCGACGGGGGAATCCGGCCATGCGGACGGCTGCCCATCCGCCAGTTGCAACGATCTTACCGCAGGTCTTACCCGCTAACGCGGATTTGGGTGCATTTCAGCGCACCGTTGCGGACAAGCAACGGGCTAAGTACAGAGAGGAAAAAGGAAAAATCGGACAGCAGAAAACGGGCGCGGACAATGGTTTGGCGGGCACCGCTTCCGCCAGAAAATTCAATTTAAACGAATTTTTTGTGATTCTGACTACAAAAATAGAATTTTTCTAACTTTCCCCTTATATCATCCCTGGTGCGCAGTTGCTCGATGCAGGCGGGCCTGAATCGATGCGATCTGTCTTCCTCGTCGGTTGCGGTAAGTAGGGGTTGGTCGCTATAATTTAATTTTTGACCGGCAGCAAGTGGCGTGCAGGCGATCAAAACGTTTGCGCGGCTTTGCTGGCGTGGCTTGTGACAAGCAAGCGACACGGGGCGGGATGGAGTCGTCTGTGGGCCGGCGGTCGGGCCAGTCATGCAACACAACAAGGTGCCGGGTGTTTGGCCAGGTGCAACAACGTGGGCGACTTCATCGCCCATTTTTTTTGCTTGCAGCGAAAACGTGCTGCGCCAATTGAGGGATGTGAACGCGCGATGCGCACGGATGCGGTGGAGGCGGCGGTGGCCGCGCTGGGGCTGGAACTGGTGGAGGTGGAACACCTGCCGCGCGGGCTGCTGCGCGTGACCATCGACCATGCCGATGGCGCGCCGGTGACGGTGGACGACTGTGAGCGCGTGACGCGGCAATTGCAATACGTCTTCGAGGTCGAAGCGGTCGATTACGACCGGTTGGAAGTGTCTTCGCCAGGTTTGGACCGACCGCTGCGCAAACCCGAGGATTTTGTGCGCTTCGCCGGCATGGAGGTCGATGTGATCTTGCGGCTGCCGTTTCAGGGGCGGAAAAAATACCGCGGCGTGCTGCAACCACGCAGCGAAGGCGAGGCGCAGGACCGGTTTTCCGTGCTGCTGACGCCGGCGACTGCGGCGGAGGTCGATCGCCCAGGGGGGCGCAAGGGCGCGGCCAAGCGGGCGCAGCCTGCGGCGAAGGTGGCTGCGAAAGCCGCTGCGGCCGTGACCGGTGCGCAGCCCGGCGGTGAAACGGTCGCGTCGGTTTTGAATGTCAGTCTGGCCGAAGTCCGTGAGGTGCGGCTGGTGCCAGTGGTCGATTTTGGGAGTGGTCGAAAATGAGTCGCGAGATTTTGATGCTGGTGGATGCGCTGGCGCGTGAAAAGAACGTCGATCGCGACGTGGTGTTCGGCGCCGTCGAGGCTGCGCTGGCGTCGGCGACCAAGCGTCTGTACGAGGGCGAGGTCGATGTGCGCGTGCAGATCGACCGCGAAACCGGCGAGTACGAAAGTTTCCGCCGCTGGCATGTGGTTCCGGACGAGGCCGGGCTGCAGCAGCCCGACAGCGAGATTTTGCTGTTCGAGGCGCGTGAGCAGATTCCTGACATCGAGGTGGGCGACTACATCGAGGAGCCGATCGAAAGCATTGCCTTCGGCCGCATCGGCGCGCAGGCGGCCAAGCAGGTGATCCTGCAAAAAATCCGCGACGCCGAACGCGAGCAGATTCTCAACGATTTTCTGGCGCGCAACGACAAAATTTTCAATGGCACGGTCAAGCGGCTGGACAAGGGCGATGTGATCGTCGAGTCGGGCAAGGTCGATGCCCGGCTGCGCCGCTCGGAAATGATTCCGAAGGAAAACCTGCGGGTGGGCGACCGCGTACGTGCGGTGATCACCAAGGTCGACCGCACCGCGCGCGGCCCGCAGATCGAAATTTCGCGCACCGCACCGGAGTTCATGATCGAGTTGTTTCGCATGGAAGTGCCGGAGATCGAGCAAGGGCTGCTCGAAATCAAATCTTGCGCGCGGGAGCCCGGCGTGCGCGCCAAAATCGCCGTGGTGTCGCATGACCGCCGTGTCGATCCGATCGGCACCTGCGTGGGCATTCGCGGCTCGCGCGTGACCGCGGTGACCAACGAACTCGGCGGCGAGCGGGTGGACATCGTGTTGTGGTCGGAAGATCCGGCGCAGTTCGTCATCGGCGCGCTCGCCCCGGCCAATGTGCAGTCCATCGTGGTCGACGAAGAAAAACACGCCATGGACGTGGCCGTTGACGAGGAAAACTTGGCGCTGGCCATCGGCCGCACCGGGCAGAACGTGCGGCTGGCGTCGGAGCTCACCGGCTGGCAGATCAACATTCTGAGCGCGGAAGAGTCCGTGGCGCGGACCAACCAGGAAATGGAAGCCATGCGCCGCCTGTTCGTCGACAAACTCGACGTCGACCAAGAGGTGGCCGACATTTTGATCGCCGAAGGGTTTACCAGCCTGGAAGAGCTGGCCTACGTGCCGATCAACGAAATGCTCGAAATCGAAGCGTTCGACGAAGACACGGTCAACGAGTTGCGCGAGCGTGCGCGCAATGCGCTGCTCACGCAGGAGCTCGCGCGCGAGCAGAAACTCGAAGAAGTCGACCCGGCGCTCAAATCGCTCGAAGGGCTGAGCACCGAAGAGCTGGGGCTGCTGGCCGAGGCGGGCGTGCTCAAGCTCGACGATCTGGCCGATCTGGCCACCGACGAACTCGCCGCCATTCTTCACACCGACGACGCCCGTGCGGCCGATTTGATTTTGAAAGCTCGCGCGCATTGGTTCAATGCTTGATGCCAGCGCGCCGCGCAGGTGCTTCATCCGCCGTCACCCGTTTCAAGCCGTATTAGGACACACCATCAATGGCCAGTCATACCGTCGCACAACTCGCAGCTGAACTCGGCAAACCCCTGAGCTTGTTGCAGGAACAACTGCAGCAGGCAGGGGTTGGGCCGCGCGCTGCGGACGATGTCATCAGCGAGGGCGACAAAGCCCGGCTGCTCGAATATTTGCGCGCGGTGCACGGCGGCGGCACGGGAGGTGAGCGCAAAAAAATCACCTTGACGCGCAAGCAGACCAGCGAGATCAAACAGGCCGATGCCACTGGCAAAGCGCGCACCATTCACGTCGAAGTGCGAAAAAAACGGGTGTTCGTCAAGCGTGACGAGGCTATGCCGGCAGCGGAGACACATCCCCCGGTCGGTGCTGCCGAGGCAGCGATCGACGAAGCCGAATTGCGTCGCCGCGAGGCCGAGGCGCAGCGCCAGGCGGATTTGCTCGCACGGCAGGCCGAGGAACTCGCCGCGCAGCGCGCTGCCGAGCAGGAACGGCGCGCAGCTCAGGAATTGCGTGAGCGTCAGGCGCGCGAACAGGCCGAGCGCGAAGCCCAGGCTGCCCGTGAGGCGCAGGCGCGTGCCACAGCGGCAGCGGCGAGCGTGACGGCGCCGGCGGCTTCTGCCCCCGCTCAAGCCGAGCAGGTCGCCCGGCAACAGGCTAGTGTAGCCGCGCAGACGGCCAAGGCGCAGGCCGAACAGGCCGAAGCGCTGGCACGCGCTGCGGCGCAGAAAAAGCACGATGAAGAAGAGGCTGCCAAGCTCGCACTGATCCAGAAGCGGCGCAGCGCCGCAGAGGCCGAGGCGGCAGCCATCCGCGACATGATGGCGCGTCCGCGCACCGTGTTGCGTGCAGACAAACCCGCGGCCAAGACCGCGGAGTCGGCCGCGGCCAGCGGCAGTATCAAAGGCACGATCCACAAACCCGCGGCGACGGCCGCCAAACCTGCCACCTCTGGCGCTGCCCCGGCGACCACGGCGAAAAAGGACGACAAACAGATCAAATCGGAAAAGCTGTCGTCGTCCTGGGCCGACGATGCGGCGAAAAAACGCGGTGCGACGCTCAAACCGCGCGGCAACCCGACGGGCAGCGCAGGAGGCTGGCGCGGGCCGAAGGTGGCGGCCGGGCGGCGTGCGGGCAAGAACGAGCGCAGCGAACAGCAGGCGCCCGCTGCGCCGGCGGAAATGATCGTGCGCGAAGTGCATGTGCCGGAAACCATCACCGTTGCCGAGCTGGCGCACAAAATGTCGATCAAAGCCGCCGAAGTGATCAAAAGCCTGATGAAACTCGGGCAGATGGTCACGATCAACCAAGTGCTCGATCAGGAAACCGCGATGATCGTGGTCGAAGAACTCGGCCACAAGGCCATCGCAGCCAAGCTCGACGACCCGGAAAACTTTCTCGAAGAAGGCGGGCAGACGCAGACTGATGCCGAGTTGCTGCCGCGCGCGCCGGTGGTCACGGTCATGGGCCATGTCGACCACGGCAAGACCTCGCTGCTGGACTACATCCGCCGCGCCAAGGTGGCCGCGGGCGAGGCCGGCGGCATCACCCAGCACATCGGCGCCTACCACGTCGAAACCCCGCGTGGCATCATTACCTTTCTCGACACCCCGGGCCACGAGGCGTTCACCGCGATGCGCGCGCGCGGCGCCAAGGCCACCGACATCGTCGTGCTGGTGGTTGCCGCCGACGACGGGGTGATGCCGCAGACCAAGGAGGCCATCGCCCACGCCAAGGCGGCGGGCGTGCCCATCGTCGTGGCGCTGAACAAAATCGACAAGCCCGACGCCAACCCCGACCGCGTCACGCAGGAACTGATTGCCGAAGGCGTGGTGCCCGAGGCCTACGGCGGCGACTCGCCGTTCGTGCCGGTTTCGGCCAAGACCGGACAGGGTGTCGACGAGTTGTTGGAAAACATTCTGCTGCAGGCCGAGGTGCTCGAACTCAAGGCGCCGGTCGATGCGCCGGCCAAGGGGCTGATCATCGAAAGCCGGCTCGACAAAGGCCGCGGCCCGGTGGCGACCGTGCTGGTGCAGTCGGGCACCTTGAAGCGCGGCGACGTGGTGCTCGCCGGTGCGTCGTATGGCCGGGTGCGCGCCATGCTCGACGAGTTGGGCAAAACCGTGTCCGAGGCCGGGCCGTCGATTCCGGTGGAAATCCAGGGCTTGACCGAGGTGCCGTCTGCAGGTGAAGAAATCCTGGTCTTGCACGACGAGCGCAAGGCGCGCGAAATCGCCTTGTTCCGCCAGGGCAAGTACCGCGACGTCAAGCTGGCCAAGCAGCAGGCGGCCAAGCTGGAAAACATGTTCGAGCAGATGGACGAAGGCGCCAAGACGCTGCCGCTGATCATCAAGGCCGACGTGCAGGGCTCGCAGGAGGCGCTGATCCACGCGCTGACCAGGCTGTCGACCAGCGAGATCAAGGTGCAGGTGGTGCACGCCGCGGTCGGCGGCATTTCCGAAAGCGACGTCAACCTGGCGATCGCCTCCAAGGCGGTGATCATCGGCTTCAACACCCGCGCCGACGCCGGCGCGCGCAAACTGGCCGAGGCCAACGGCATCGACATCCGCTACTACAACATCATTTACGAGGCGGTCGACGAGATCAAGGCGGCGATGTCGGGCATGCTCGCGCCAGAGAAAAAAGAGGAAACGCTGGGCCTCGTGGAAATCCGGCAAGTATTCCGTATTCCGAAGGTCGGCGCCGTGGCCGGTTGCATGGTGCTGTCCGGGCTGGTGCGGCGCTCGGCGCAGGTGCGGCTGCTGCGCAACAACGTGGTCATCCATACTGGCGAACTCGATTCGCTCAAGCGCTTCAAGGACGATGTCCGCGAAGTCAAGGAAGGGTTCGAGTGCGGCTTATCGCTGAAGAACTACCAGGACATCCAGGAAGGCGACCAACTCGAAGTGTTCGAGGTCAAGGAAGTGGCGCGCACGTTGTAAACACCAAGTCGCGCATCGTCGCATCGTCATATGAAACGTGCTTCTCCCAACCGTTCCCAGCGCATCGCCGACCAAATCCAGCGTGATCTGGCCGAGATGATCCAGCGCGAGCTGCGCAACCCGCAGCTCGGGCTGGTCACACTCACCGACGTGCAACTCACGCCGGACTACGCCCATGCCAAGGTGTACTTCAGCGTCATCGGGGCGGAGCCGCAAACCGCGCAGCAGATCCTCAGCGAAAAAGCGGGTTATCTGCACAGCTTGTTGTACAAGCGGCTGCAGATCCACACCGTGCCGACGCTGCATTTCGTCTTCGACCCCACGACCGAGAAGGCGGCAGAGATCGACGGCCTGATCCGCCAGGCGCTGTCGCATCAGGCCAAAGACGATTGAACCGCCCGGCCGCGCGCCGGATCCGCCAGCATCATGAATTTCACCAAAACGCCCTGGGTGGCGGTCAACGGCGTGCTGCTGCTCGACAAGCCGCGTGGACTGACGTCGCAACAAGCGTTGGCCGTCGTGCGTCGCCGTTTGCGTGCGGCCAAAGCCGGGCATGGCGGCACGCTCGATCCGCTGGCCGATGGCCTGTTGATTCTGTGCTTCGGCGCCGCAACCAAGTTTGCCCAGCGCCATCTGGATGCCGACAAGCGCTACACCGCGGTGTTGCAGCTCGGTGTGCGCACCTCGACCGATGACGCCGAAGGCGAGGTGCTCAGCCGCCAGGCGGTTGGCGTCACCCGCGCCCAGATCGCTGCGGTTTTGCCGCAGTTCGTCGGCACCGTGATGCAGACGCCCCCGGTGTACAGCGCGCTCAAACGCGACGGCAAGCCGCTGTACGCCTACGCCCGGGCCGGGCAGCAGATCGACATCGCCGCGCGCACGGTGCAGATCCACGCCATCGACGTCGTCGGACTGGAAGGTGACCGGCTGACGTTGGACGTGTTTTGCGGCAAAGGCACGTACATCCGCGCGCTGGCGCGTGACATCGGTGATGCGCTAGGCTGCGGCGCGCATCTGGCTGCGCTCACGCGCACGGCAAGCGGGGGCTTTGATCTGCAGCAGGCCGTTACGCTGGACACGGTGCAGTCGCTGGAGTGCGACGCCTTGCGACAACGCCTGCTTCCGGTTGACGCGTTGCTGCAGGCCGTGCCGCGCTGGGACCTGGACGCCGGGCAAACCCAACGCTTTTTGCACGGCGGCCGAATCCGCATCGCCGACGGCGGCAACGCCGCCTGCCGCGGCGGGGAACTGCGGGTGTATGGCCCGCTGGCCGCCGGGCAGGCCGCGCAACTGCTCGGACTGGGCGTTTGCGACGGCGACCTGCTGGCGCCGCGCCGCCTGCTCAGCGCAGACGAACTTCCGGCAGTCGTGCCGCCGCCTGCTGCCCATTGCCGCATCGATTCATTTCATCAGGACGCCACATCATGAGCAAATCCATCCGCAATATCGCCATCATCGCGCACGTCGACCATGGCAAAACCACCATGGTGGATCAATTGCTGCGCCAGTCGGGCACTTTTGCCGAGCATGAGAAGGTCGTCGATACGGTGATGGACAACAACGCCATCGAACGCGAACGCGGCATCACCATCTTGGCGAAAAACTGCGCGGTGAGTTGGAAGGGCACGCATATCAACATCGTCGACACCCCGGGCCACGCCGACTTTGGCGGCGAGGTCGAGCGCGCGTTGTCGATGGTCGATGGCGTGCTGCTGCTGATCGACGCGCAGGAAGGGCCGATGCCGCAGACGCGCTTCGTCACCAAGAAGGCGCTGGCGCTGGGGCTCAAACCCATCGTCGTGGTCAACAAGGTGGACAAGCCCGGGGCCAACCCGGACGCCGTGGTCAATGCTGCGTTCGACCTGTTCGACAAGCTCGGTGCGACCGACGAGCAGCTGGACTTCCCGGTGGTCTACGCCTCGGGCATCAACGGCTGGGCCTCACTCGAAGCCGGCGAGCCGGGGCAGCAATGGGGCCCGGACATGTCGGCGCTGTTCGACACCATCCTCAAACACGTGCCGCCACACGCGGGCGACTCGAATGCGCCGTTGCAACTGCAGATTTCGGCGCTCGATTACAACAATTTCGTCGGCCGCATCGGTATCGGCCGCATCAATTCGGGCACTGTGCGGCCGGGCATGGACGTGCTGGTGATGGAAGGGCCGCAGGGCAAGTCGTTCAAGGGCCGCATCAACCAGGTGCTGACCTTCCAGGGGCTGGACCGGGTGCAGGTCGAGCAGGCGGGGCCGGGGGACATCGTGCTGATCAACGGCATCGCCGACATCGGCATCGGCGTGACCGTGACCGATCCGCTTGCCCCGCAGCCGCTGCCGATGCTCAAGATCGATGAGCCGACGCTGACCATGAATTTCTGCGTCAACACCAGCCCGCTGGCCGGGCGCGAGGGCAAGTACGTCACCAGTCGGCAGATTTGGGATCGGCTGCAGAAAGAGCTGCAGAGCAACGTCGCGCTACGCGTGAAGGAAACCGACGAAGACGGCGTGTTCGAGGTGTCGGGCCGTGGTGAATTGCACCTGACTATTCTGCTGGAGAACATGCGGCGCGAAGGCTATGAACTGGCCGTGTCCAAGCCCCGCGTGGTGTTCAAGGACATCGACGGGGTGAAATGCGAGCCGATCGAACTCGTCACCTGCGACATCGAGGAGCAGCACCAGGGCGGGGTGATGCAGGCGCTGGGCGAGCGCAAGGGCGAGCTGGTGAACATGGAGCCCGACGGCCGCGGCCGCGTGCGGCTGGAATACCGCATTCCGGCGCGTGGGCTGATCGGCTTTTCCAACGAGTTCCTCAACCTGACGCGCGGCTCGGGCCTGATCTCCAACATCTTCGACGGCTACGAGCCATACAAAGGTGAGATCGCCGGGCGCAAGAACGGCGTGCTCATCAGCATGGACGACGGCGAAATCTTCACCTACGCCCTGGGCAAGCTCGACGACCGCGGCCGCATGTTCGTCAAGGCGGGCGACCCGGTGTACGAGGGCATGATCGTCGGCATCCACAGCCGCGACAACGATCTGGTGGTCAACGCCACCCGCACCAAGCAGCTCACCAACTTCCGCGTCAGCGGCAAGGAGGACGCGATCAAGATCACTCCGCCGATCGAGCTCACGCTGGAATACGGTGTCGAATTCATCGAAGACGACGAGCTGGTGGAAATCACCCCCAAGAGTGTGCGGCTGCGCAAGCGTTACCTCACCGAAAACGAACGCAAGCGCGCAGGCCGCGCGGCCTGAAACCATGGTGCGGAGTCGGTGAAAGCGTTGCCGCACTCGCGTGCCGTGTTCGCCATGACCGGCGCGACGCTGTTATGGAGTCTGGCCGGGGTCGTCACGCGGCATTTGCACCATCAGGACGGGTTCCAACTGGTGTTCTGGCGTAGCGGCTTTGCCGCGCTGGGCGTGTTCGCCTGGTTGGTGTGGCGGCAAGGGCTGGCGGCTCTGGCGCGCGATGTGCTGTTGTCGTCTGCGCTGCTCTGGCTGTCTGCGCTGTTCTGGGCGGTGATGTTCACTGCCTTCATGGTCGCGCTCACCCTGACCACCGTGGCGCAAACATTGATCGCCGTCAGTCTGAGCCCGCTGCTGGCCGCGCTCATGGGCTGGCTGTTTTTGCGCCAGCCGCTGCCGTTGCGCACTTGGGGCGCGATCATTTTGGCACTGCTGGGAATGGGCTGGATTGCTGGGCGCGGGCTGCTGCAGTCACACGCCGCGCCCAACCAGACACTGGGCCTGCTGGTGGCGCTGGCCGTGCCGCTGAGCGCCGCGGCTAATTGGGTCAGCTTGCGCCGTGCGGGCACGCAGGGGCCGATGCAGGCGGCAGTCCTGATCGGTGCGCTGCTGTCTATGCTTGCAGTGTCCGGCATGGCGCGTCCGTTGCAGTCCGACGTCCACGATGTGTTCTGGCTGGGCTTTCTCGGCCTGTTTCAACTCGCCGTTCCCGGCATGCTGGCGGTATGGGCGGCGCAGCGCCTGGCGCCGGCCGAGGTGGGATTGCTCGGTTTGCTCGAAGTCGTCTTCGGTATTCTCTGGGCCTGGATCGGGGCGGGCGAACAGCCCGGACGCAGCACGCTGCTCGGCGGCGCTCTGGTGCTGCTGGCGCTGCTTGGCAACGAGTGGTTGGGCTGGATGCGGCAACGTCGGGGAGGGCAAGTGGATGGTTGAGTTTTGTCGCCGTTGTAGGTTGGCTGGCCTGCTGTTTGCGAGTTTGCTGGGTTTGTCGGCTTGCGGAGGGGGTGGCAATAACACACCGGCCACGTCCGCATCGTCGACCAACACGGCCGTCGCAGCCCCGGCGTCTCCGGCTGTGCCGCAGCGCACCGCGCCGATGGGCCTGCTCATCCCCTTGTACGCCTACCCTCTGGTGAGCAGTGGCAGCGGTGCAAGCCGTACCACCGAGGTCAACCCCGCCTGGCAGGCGGTGGCTGCAGGGGCGGCGGCCGTGCCGACGGTCGCGGTGATCAATCCGAGCAATGGGCCGGTGGCCTGCAGCACGCCGCCTTCGGCCACGCTGACCGCGTTCACTCAGGGCATCGCGCTTTTGCACGCGGCTGGCGTGAGGGTGCTGGGTTACGTGCATACCAGCTACGGCCAGCGCGCGCTCGCTTCGGTGCAGCAGGATGTGCAAACCTACGCGCAGTGTTACGGCGTGGACGGCATTTTTTTTGACGAAGTGGCGGTACAGCCTACGCAGGCCGGCTATTATGCCGCGGCCGCAGCAACCGCGCGGTCGGCTATCGTCCCGCTGCTCGGCCAGGCGGCACTGGTGGTGATCAACCCCGGCGCCTACCCCGATCCGTCGATCGCCGCCACGGCAGACGTCACCGTGATGCATGAAAGCGCCGACCTCAACCAGCCGCCCATCCCGGCTACCCTGGCGGCGTATGCGCCCAGCCGTTTCGCGTATCTGGCTTTCGGCATTGGTTCGTTGGCGCAGGTGCAAGGCGTGGTGCTGTCTAGGCTGTTCGCCCAGGGTATCGGTTATGTGGACTTGACCGACCAGGGCAGCGCAGGCGCCAACCCGTGGTCGAGCGTCAGTTCGATCTACCCCGATCTGGTTCAGGCCGTGCAGGCGCTGAACCAGACGTTGCAGAAATAGGGGGTCTGCCCGTCACCGCCAGCCCCCACCGCAAGAGTCATTTCTTGCCTTTGATGCTGTCGAGGTAATCGGCGATCACGCTGACCTGGTCGTCCGGGATCGGGGCTTTGAAGGCATTTTTCATTTTGTTCACTTCGACCAACCAGGTGGCTTTGGGCAGATCGGGTTGGTTCATCACCATCCCTGCCGAGTGGCACATCAGACAGTAGGTGTTGGCCGCTTTGGCGCCTGCGCTGTCGCCGGGGAAGACCCGGGTGCTCGTCGGCAACTCAATGGTCTGGGTTTTGAGCGTCAGTGCACTGGCCGACCCCATCGGGATGAGCGTCAGGGCGACGACGCATAGCGCCATGCCAGGCAGGCGATGATGTTGCATTTTGCGGTTGCGGAACTGGGTCATGTTGATCTCCCGGTCAAACGGCGATGAGCTGTGTGGACTCGACGACATTGCGCATGAAACCACCTGGATTCCAATTCGGCGTCATCGGCTGTTGCAGGCCATCGCTGTTGGTACACCGCACCAGCAGGGTTTGCTCGCCCTTGGGCAGTTTGACATGGGTGCTCCACTGGCGGAAGCTGTATTTGCCGTAATCACGGCCGAGTTGCGTCGGTGTCCAGGTTTTGCCGCCATCGAGCGAGATGTCCACCGACTTGACCCCGGTATCTCCGCCGAAAGCAATACCACGCACGAGCTCCGGGCGTTCGGCGCCGACTTTGGCGCCATTGGCCAGGTTGGTCACGAAAGAGCGTGGCACCATGCGGTTGATCGGGACGAACTTCACGTCTTTTTCTCCCGGAGTCATATTGGCCTGCGGCCAGTTGTCGGGAATGGTGTAGGCCGGGTGCATCCAGAAATTGGTGTCTTCGTGGTCGAGCACGCGGATGTGCTGCAGCATCTTGGTCCAGTATGTGGCATACCAGCCCGGCACGACGAGGCGGAAGGGAAACCCGTTGAGCAGGGGCAGCGCCTGCCCGTTCATTTCCCAGGCAATCATCACCTCGCCGTCGCGCGCATGATCGACTGACAAAGACTTTTTCAGGTTCGGTGCAGTGGGAACGACCGGTCGTTCCGAGCCTTCGAACTGCACTTGCACCGCGCCCGGCTTGACACCGGCGGCATCGAGTACATCTTTGAGCCTGACGCCCACCCAGCGCGCGTTGCCCATGGCGCCGTTGCTCCATTCGCCGCCGGGAACGCGCGGCTGAAAATACCCGCGCGAATTCCCCGAGCATTGGTTGACCGCGGCGAGTTCGACGTGTTTGAAGTTTTTCATCAAGTCGAACACGGTGAACTCAAGCGTCTTGTCGACATGACCGCTGATACGCACCTTGTGCGTATGGGGATTCATCGTCGTCGGAATGTCCGCCCAGTGCCAGCGAACATAGAACTCATCGACCGGGGTGAACACCCCCTTGTCGTACACAGACCACGGCGTTTCCAGCAGCGGTGGCCTGGTGCGCTGCAAAATCATCTGCCCCTTGCCCGGAAACGCGGTGGTCAGCCGCCTGCTGTCCGTGCCTCCCGGCAGAGGGAGTTCGATGGTCTGCGCCGCCAGCGCCTGGCGCGACAGCGCAAGCAGGCCAAGCCCGGTGGCCGCGGTTTGTAAAAACTGCCGGCGGGTACGCCGCTCGTCATTCGTTTGTTGAATCGTCATCACAAGTCCTCCTCGGAGTGGCCCGATCGCATGTCGCAATTTGTTGCGACCGGTACGTCTTTATAACCAGAACGAAAGGTGCTGGATAACGGATTGAATCAATTGTGATGATCGATTTTTCTGATTTTTCTGCTGTCCGCTTTCAATATATGCGAGCATTTACATCGTATTTTTTAACTCATTGATTTCTAAAGAAATTTTCAATGAAAAACATTGGCTAATGCTTATATAACGAAAAAACGAAATAGAAAAATTGCAAATGAATGTCCAGCCGCGAACAAACGGATACGTTGTGTCATAAATATTGCATCCCGCAAGATTTTTTGCGCCCATGTGGCGACTACCCGTGGCAGAGCAAGACGAAGAAATACGCAGCACGGCATGCCCTTGCGCGACCCTGCGGCCAAACCCGTCGAAGCAGGCAGGCCGCTGCCGACGGTTGGCCTGGCAGGCCGGTGCCTCGTCCAAACCGCTGCTTAGGATGCGAGCAGGTCAAGATGAGAAGATGACCATGCGTCTTGCGATATGGCCGAGCAGCAGGCTGGGCGGATAAGCGCAGAGCCAGGGACGGCCGCCAAGGTCAGACTCGGCAGCTTCACCTCGCTTGTGTAGGTCAGGGCTGTGCGGGCATGGACACTCGCTCCCGGCGTGATCGGCCGATTGGCGGTGGCCAGACACGCGCGGCTGCCAAGGAATTGACCGCCGTCGCCAAAACAACCCACGACAAACGCCCCTGTAAACCGGGGGGAAGGCCCTCGCTGGGGGATAGACCGGTGCAACAGAGGGCACAAAAATTCCCCTGAAAAGGGGGGAGTCATGGCGCCGCTAAAGAAATGCCAAAAAATTCACACGGTGAGGGCGAAGCAGGCATGCAAAATCGGGCATTACAGCGCCAGGTGCGTTCCTCACACGCATACGTTGTTCATGAATATCTGACGAATCCTCGATTGAAGGTGAAATATGTTCAGGATCTTCAACCTCTATATTCCTGCAAAAGCCACTCTCGAGTTGCTCATCGATATTTTCATCAGCGTGTTATCTTTCAGTCTGGCGACGTGGACGGTTTATCTGATTTCAAACGGGCCACAATCATTCGCCTACTGGTTGGGACAGGGCATCTACCCGATGCTGCTATACACGGCACTCACTGTGACCCTGTATACGGCGCTTGGCGTCTATCGAATCGATGCCGAGAATAGTTTGCGCGATCTTTTGGGGCGAACGTCGGTAGCCTATGCATTCACGTTTTTCCCAGTGTATTTGTTCACCCTTGCCTTCACCGAAGCGGGGAGTTCGTTTCGCGTCCTGGCATTTGCTTATCTCTTCCAGATGGGTTTTTTGATTCTTATTCGGTATATTTTTCTGCGGCAGAGTGTGCTGTCAGGGATGCGGCGTAAAATCTTGATCGTCGGCAATGGACGCGAAGCGCAGACCTTGTCCAGACAAATTGTAGAAAACCATAACGCGGCATATTCGGTCGTCGGATTTTATCCAACCGTAACGGCAGAACAAAACGCGATTCAGTTGACATCCCCGATCTTCAGCCCGGATGTCCCGCTGGAGCAAATCGCATTGGATTACAAAATTGATGAAATCGTTGTCGCCGTGAAAGAGCATCGCGGAGGCGTTTTGCCGATCCGTCAGTTGCTCGAATGCCGCATCCTTGGCACACCGGTGCACAGCTTGCCCACATTTTACGAGCGTCTCAAGGGGGAGGTTCCGCTGGAGAGCATGAAGGCGAGTTGGCTGATTTATGGTGGGGGATTCACGCAGGGGCAAATACGGGCGGTGGCAAAAAGGCTTTTCGATCTGTTGAGTGCAATGCTGCTGCTCTGTTGCTTGTGGCCAATTATGCTTTTGACCGCGCTACTGATCAAACTGGAAGATGGCGGGCCTGTGTTTTTTCAGCAGGAGCGCGTCGGGCGATTCGGCAGGACGTTTTACTGTCTCAAATTTCGCAGCATGCGCACGGATGCGGAAAAAGACGGAGTTGCGCGCTGGGCGAGCGCGAATGATCAGCGTATCACCCGAGTTGGGGCATTCATCCGCAAGGCAAGGATCGATGAGTTGCCGCAACTGATCAACGTCTTGCGCGGTGAAATGAGCATGGTGGGGCCGCGACCGGAGCGTCCGGCTTTCGTCGAGATGCTGGAAAAAGACATTCCATTTTACGCTATTCGCCACAGCGTCAAACCAGGAGTAACTGGCTGGGCGCAAGTGCGTTATGCTTATGGCGCATCGGTTGAGGACGCGAAAAGAAAGCTGCAGTTCGATTTATATTACGTAAAAAACCACAGCATTTTTCTGGATTTCTTTATTTTGTTCGAAACGGTGCGAGTCGTTGTTTTTGGCGAAGGCGCAAGATAAACTCACCAGGATTTTCATATGACAATCGTCGCAGTAGTTGGTTTGGGCTATGTTGGGCTGCCATTGGCGGTTGAATTCGGGAAAAAATACCGCACCATAGGCTTTGATTTGTCCCAGGAAAAAATCGAGTCGTACAAAAAATGCACTGATCCAACAGGCGAAGTAAGCGAACAAAATCTGCGAGAGGCAACATTGCTCGAGCCGACGACGGATGCGGCAAGGCTGAAGGATGCGGATTTTGTCATCGTGGCTGTTCCCACACCTGTCGATGAGGCGCACAACCCGGACTTTCGCCCACTTGTGGGCGCAAGCCAGTCTGTGGGGCGGAATTTGAAACCAGGGGCCATCGTTGTCTACGAATCGACCGTTTACCCTGGGGCGACGGAGGAAATCTGCGTGCCGATTCTGGAGCGTGAATCGGGGTTGAAGTGGAGAACGGATTTTTTTGTTGGCTACTCACCCGAGCGGATCAATCCAGGTGACAAAGAACATACGTTGACACGCATCGTCAAAGTCGTCTCCGGTGATACGCCGCAGACATTGGAAACGGTCGCGCAAATGTATGGATCAGTGGTTGCTGCCGGCGTGTATAAAGCTCAGAGCATCAAAGTGGCAGAGGCGGCTAAGGTGATCGAAAATACGCAGCGTGATTTGAACATTGCGCTGATGAACGAGCTGTCACTGATTTTTCACCGGATTGGTATTGACACTCTCGATGTGTTGAAAGCAGCAGGAACGAAGTGGAATTTCCTGCCTTTCCGCCCTGGGCTCGTCGGTGGCCATTGCATTGGGGTCGATCCATATTATCTAACACATAAAGCGGACATGCTGGGCTACCACCCACAAGTCATTCTCGCCGGGCGTCGAATCAATGACGGTATGGGTAAGTATATTGCCGAGCAAACCATCAAACAGATGTCGCAAGCGGGCCTGCCAATCAAGGGCAGCGATGTCGTCGTTCTTGGCTTGACGTTCAAGGAAAACTGCCCGGATTTACGCAACTCAAAGGTCATCGATGTGATTCGGGAACTCGAATCATACGGTGTTCGGGTGTCTGTGCACGACCCGATTGCGCAGCCGCACGAAGCTTTGCACGAATACGGGGTGACGCTCACGCCATGGAGTGAATTGCCACGCGCTAGGGCGATCGTGGCGGCGGTGGCGCACCATGCCTACCAACAGATGCCTCTTACAGATATCCTAGCCAAGGTCGAACAAAACGGCATTTTTATGGATATCAAATGTCAGTATGATCCCACTCATCTCGTGGCGCATGGTTTGAAAGTGTGGAGACTTTGAGATGCAAATCGACCATATGCTCGTGGCTGCACCGCGGCGCTGGCTGGTGACGGGAAGTGCCGGTTTTATCGGCTCGCATCTCCTCGAAACTTTGCTCCGCAGCCAACAGTTCGTAGTCAGCCTCGACAATTTTTCCACTGGACATCAGTCCAATCTCGATGAGGTGCGGCAGCGAGTGGGTGAGGAGGCGTGGGGTCGGCATACGTTTATCCAAGGCGATATTGCCCGGCTCGAAGACTGTCAGAGGGCCTGTCAGGGCGTCGACATGGTTTTACATGAGGCGGCGCTGGGATCTGTGCCGCGATCGATTGAAAATCCGCTGGCCACGCATGCTGTCAATGCCACGGGTTTTTTGAACATGCTCGTCGCGGCGCGGGATGCGGGTGTGAAGCGGTTCGTCTACGCCGCTTCGAGTTCGACTTATGGCGACCACCCGGGGTTGCCGAAGGTGGAAGATCAAATCGGCAAACCGCTGTCGCCCTATGCCGTGACGAAATACGTCAATGAACTTTATGCCGACGTGTTTGCCCGTGTCTACGGGCTAGAGTCAGTGGGTTTGCGCTATTTCAATGTCTTTGGCACACGACAGGACCCGAACGGCCCGTATGCCGCAGTGATTCCGAATTGGGCAAAGCGGATTTTGGAAAACCAACCCTGCATCATCAATGGCGACGGTGAAACGACGCGCGATTTTTGTTATGTCGAAAATGTCGTGCAGGCGAATCTGCTCGCCGCGCTGACGGATGACGCTGCGGCAATCAATCAGGTCTATAACGTCGCGTTCGGTGAGCAGACGAGTTTGAATACATTGCACCGCTTGCTGACAGAAGAAATTGCCGCACTGGACCCACGTGTGCAGTATGTTGCGCCCATTTATCGGGATTTTCGTAAGGGTGATGTGCGTCATTCTCTGGCGAATATCGACAAGGCACGACGCCTGCTGGGTTACGATCCGCAATACAGCGTGCGCGCAGGTCTGCACGCTGCGATGAAGTGGTACGTCGACGCGGCGCTGGTAGCGGCATGAGGCCGTGCCTTCGCTGTTGGGCGCAACCACGCCGCAGGAGGAGACGACGATGGAAAGCGGAGATTTGAAGGCAGATTTGGATAGTCTGTCTCCCGGGCGCGAGGCAGCACAGTGGTCACGCCGGTCGTTCGTGCGCACGACACTGGGCGTGGGCATTGCGGCTGCCGCAGGCCCGGTGATGGCGCAGACGGCGGTGCATACGCCGGCCGAAGGTTTGCTCGTCGGCGACGTCATGGTCGAATCGAACGGGCAAAAAATCCCGGTTTACCGGGCGCAGCCACTGGGCAAGGCCGATTTATCGGTCGTGTTGGTGGTGTCGGAAATTTTCGGCGTGCACGACTACATTGCGGATGTCGCCCGCCGGCTGGCGCATCAGGGTTATCTGGCGCTGGCTCCCGATTTATTCGTGCGCCAAGGCGACCCGATGGCTTACGGCAGCATTGCAGAAGTCATGACGCACGTGATCGCCAAGGTGCCTGACGCACAAGTGCTCGGCGATCTGGACGCCTGCAAAGACTGGGCGCTGGCCCATGGCGGACGCGCCGGGCATGTCGGTGTGATGGGGTTTTGCTGGGGCGGGCGCATCGTCTGGCTGTATTGCGCGCATGCCGCGGTGCAGGCGGGGGTGGCGTGGTACGGCAGGCTGATCGGCGCGTCCACGACGCTGACCCCGAAAAATCCGCTCGATGTCGCCATAGAACTCAAGGCCCCCGTGTTGGGGCTGTACGGTGGGCAGGATCAGGGGATTTCGCAGGAATCGGTTGCGCAAATGCGCCAGGCGCTGGCTGCGGGCGATGGGGCAGCCAGGGCGTCGCAAATCGTGGTCTACCCCGATGCCGGGCATGGATTTCATGCCGATTACCGCCCGAGTTACAACGCCAAAGACGCACAGGACGGATGGAACCGCGCGTTGACGTGGCTGCAGCAGCACCAAGTGTGAGCGGGGTTTGCCGCGCGCGGCCGTAACGAGGGCGCGGCCGCGCCGTCAGCGCACCACCAGCACCGGCAGTTTGGAATGCGACAGCACGCGCGAGGTCTGGCTGCCGAGCATCGCCGAGCCTAGACCGCCGCGGCCGTGTGAGGCGATGACGATGGTGTCACAACCCTGCTTTTCGGCAACGGACAGCAGGCCGCGCCAGGCTTGCGCATCTTCCTCGACCACGGTATTGCAGCTCAGACCGGCAGCCTGCAACTGATCGCGCAGGCGCTGCAGCGCGGCTTGCGCCTGTTTGCGCACTTCCTCCTGCCATTGGTCCATCCCCACGGGCATGACCTCGATGGCGCCGATGTAGGGGTACAAGTCGATCACCGAGGCGACGGTGATTTTGGCCCCGAACTTTTTTGCCAGTTCGGCGGCATACGGTACGGCTTTTTCGGCCAGCTCGGAACCATCGGTGGACAGCAGAAGGTGATTGAACATGGGAGTGCTCCTGTGGTTGTGACATGTTCCGGGCGACCCAAGATCACGTCGCCCGGAGCAGGAATTAACGCAGCACCAGGACCGGGATGGTCGAGTGCGTCAATAGTTTTTGTGTTTCGCTGCCCAAAAGCAAGGCTTGTACTCCGCGGCGGCCGTGCGACGCGATGACGACCAAGTCGCAGCCGCGGTCTTTGGCGACGTCGAGCATCGCCTTCCAGGGGTGGATGTCCTCGGCGATGACCGATTCGTAGGCCACACTGGCGCCGTTGCAGGCGTCTTGCAGCGGCTTGAGCGCGTCTTCGGCGAGTTTGGTGACGTGTACGCGGTATTGATCGGCGGTGATCGGCACCGATTCAGCCAGGCCGGAATACGGGTAGGGGTCGGTGACGTTGAGCCCGACCACGGTCGCGCCGCAGCTCTTGGCCAACTCCACGGCATGGGGAATCACCTTGGCAGCCGTCTCCGAGCCGTCGGTGGGAACGAGAATCTTTTTGTACATGGCAATCTCCGTTTTGAGTGGGGAAGCTGATGAGGGCGGTCTTTGAAACATTCCGGCCGCCGTGGATATGCTGCTCCCGCAATGTATCGTCAGACTTGTTGCAGATCAAATCTGTAGAGCCGCCGCCGCTTCCACGTCGTCGCACTCGCGCTGAGGCATCCCCGTTGGGGGAGGGCGGGCTCAAGCCTTGCCCGGTGCCGCACCGGTCGCTATCGGGCGGCTGGGATCGGCGCACCACTCGCTCCACGATCCAGGGTAGAGCAGCCCCCCATCCAGACCGGCATGCGCCAGCGCGAGCAGGTTGTGACAGCCCGTGACGCCCGAGCCGCAGTGGTGGATCACGTCGCGCGGATCCCAGTCTTCGAGCAACGCGGTGTATTCGGTGCGGAGCTGCTGCGCGGATTTGAACGTGCCGTCAGGCTGCAGATTGGTCTGAAAAAAGCGGTTTTTTGCCCCCGGGATATGCCCGGCCACGGGGTCGCGGTCTTCGACTTCGCCGCTGTAACGCTCGGGGGCCCGGGCGTCGACCACGAGACGCTTGCCGCTGTGCAGATTGTCGAGCACCCCGTGCGCCGACACCGTGCCGGCCAGCGCCGGGCGACGCCGAAAATTTCCCGGCGCACGCTGCGGCGCCGGCGACGTATCGCGCGCGCCACCTGCGGCCATCCAAGCCTGCCAGCCGCCGTCGAGCACCGCCACCGCGTCGTGCCCGAGCCAGCGCAGCATCCACCACACGCGTGCAGCGAACGCACCGCCGCTGCGATCGTAGGCGACGACCTGCTGCTCCTGACGCAGACCGAGATCGGCCAGGCGCCGGGCGAATGCATCGGCGTCGGGCAGCGGGTGGCGGCCATTGCGCCCGGTTGTCGGCGCCGACAAATCCTCGTCCAGATGGAGAAAAATCGCTCCAGGGATGTGCCCGGCGGCGTAATCGTCACGCCCGGCCTGTGGGTTGGACAAGTCGTGCGAGCAATCGACGATGAAGGCGTCTGGCAACTCGTGCAGGGCGTCGGCCGAAATGAGCGTGGTGTAGCGGGCGGTCATGACGTGCGGGGCGGTGGCTGCTCAGGCCGGAACCTGCAGCTTGTTGCGGTACCACGCATGGAAATGGCGCATACCATCTTCCATCGGGGACTGGTAGGGGCCGTGCTGATCGTCGCCGCGCTCCATCAAGGCTTTGCGCCCGGCGTCCATGCGCTCGGCGATTTCGTCGTCCTCGGCGCAGGTTTCCATGTACGCGGCGCGTTCGGCCATGATGAACTCCCGCTCGAACGCGGCGATTTCCTCGGGGTAGAAAAATTCGACCATGTTCAGCGTTTTTTGCGGCTCCAACGGGAACAATGTGGAAATCACCAGGACGTGTGGGTACCACTCCAACATGATGTTGGGGTAGAGCGTCAGCCAAATGGCGCCATGCTCGGGCAGTTGTTTGTCCGAGCGGAAATTCAACACAGCCTGATGCCACTTGCTGTAAACCGCGCTGCCCGGGTGCTGCAAACCATCGTAAACCCCCACAGTCTGCACGCTCCACTCAGGGGCGAATTGCCACTGCAGCACACTGCAATCGACGAACTTGCCCAGTCCGGGGTGGAACGGGACGACGTGGTAGTCCTCCAGATAGACCTCGATGAACGTCTTCCAGTTGTAATTGCAGACGTGCATTTCGGTGTGATCGTGCACGAAGCCGGTGAAGTCGAACTCTTTGAGCACCGAGAGCTGCTCCATGGTCTGCGCCACGGGATAACCGTTGTCCTCGAACAGCATGCCGTTCCAGCGCTGCAGCGGATAGCTTTGCAGATGCAGGCAGGGGTCTTGCTCGAAATGCGGGGCACCGACGAGCTGGCCGTCCAGGCCATAGGTCCAGCGGTGCAGCGGGCAGACAATGTTTTTGCCCGTGCTGCCCATGCCGCGCAGCATCACCGCCTGACGGTGGCGGCAGACGTTGGACAATAACTGTATGCCGTCGTTGGTATGCACCAGAGCGCGGCCTTCGCCTTCCTGCGCCAGCGCGGCGTAGTCGCCGATTTTGGGTACCGTCAATTCATGTCCGATGTAGCGCGGGCCGGAACGGAAAATCTGTTCGAGTTCGAGTTTGAACAGATCCTGGTCAAAATAAGTGGAAACCGGCAGCTGCAGATGGTCTTGCGACAAGCGGATGCTCAGATCGGACATGATGGGGGCACACCTCCAGGAGAAAAGCAAAGGGGAAAAGCCGCCCGATTGTAGAACCCCGGCAGCCAGGCGGATCATTGTGCCAGCCTAAAATACATTGCACTTTCCGACGGCGGCGCTGCCGATTCGCCAGCAGCCGCCCACTCGCGCGACCCTCATGCCCTCTGCCAAACCTTCCCGCCACGCCGAGACGGCTCCCTCGAGCTACGAGCAGGCCATGGCCGAACTCGAACAGATCGTGCAGGCGATGGAGGCTGGGCAACTCAGCCTCGATGACACCCTGGCGGCGTACAAACGGGGCAATCTGCTGTTGAATTACTGCCGTGGCAAACTCCAGGCGGTGGAGCAGCAGGTGCAAGTGCTCGACAGCGCACAGCAACTCCAACCCTTGCCGGCCCATTTCGAGGCGCAGACCGATGGTGACTGAAACCGCAGCGCACATCTCGACGGCGCCGGCCGACCTGCCGTTCGACGCCTGGGTGCGCCAGCACCAGCAGCGGGCGCAGGCCCTCATCGCCCGTTTCGTTCCGCAGATGCACCCGCTGGTGCCGAGTTTGCACGAGGCGATGCATTACGCCGCTGCACTGGGCGGCAAACGCGTGCGCCCCCTGCTCGTTTGGGCGGCGGGCGAGTGCGTGCAGGGCGACAGCGAAGCTCTCGATCGCGCTGCCTGCGCGGTCGAGCTGGTTCACGCCTACTCTTTGGTGCACGACGATCTGCCCTGCATGGACGATGACGTGCTGCGCCGCGGCCAGCCGACGACCCACGTGCGCTTCGGCCAGGCGCTGGCGCTGCTCGCCGGCGACGCCTTGCAGGCGTTGGCCTACGAGGTGCTCACGCCTGAAGAAGGCGGCATGGCTGCCGCGCTGCAGGCCAGACTGTGCGCGCTGCTGGCCCGCGCTTCGGGCGCCGAGGGGATGGCCGGAGGCCAGACGCTGGACATTCTCGCCACCGGTCGGACCATCGGTGCCGACGACCTGATGCAAATGCACAGCCGCAAGACCGGTGCCTTGCTCAAAGCCAGCGTGCTCATGGGGGCAGCCTGCGGCAAGGTCGAGGCGGCGCAGCAGCCGGTGGTCTGGGCGGCGCTGCAGGCTTACGGCGATGCCGTCGGCCTGGCCTTTCAGGTGGTCGATGACATTCTGGACGTCACCGCCGACTCGGCCACGCTGGGCAAGACTGCAGGCAAGGATGCGCAGCAAAACAAATCCACTTACGTCTCGATCCTGGGATTGGACGCCGCCGGCGGGCTTGCGCGGCGTCTGCGCGACCAGGCGCAGGCGGCGCTCGACACCCTGCCTGCGGCGCAACGCGCGGCCAGCCGGCGTTTGCGCGAATTGGCCGATCTGATCGTGCTGCGCGGGCATTGACCATCCGCTGCAACCCACGGAGTTTTTGGTATGACACATTTTCCCCGGGCCGATGCCGTGCGCGCTGCCGCGCCGGCGCTGGCCGCCGCCACCGCCTGCGGCGCGCTCGGCGGCGCGTTGTGGCTGCAGCGCAAAGGATTCGCGCCTTGTCCGCTGTGCATTTTGCAGCGCATGGCTTATTTGGCGGTGTTGTCGTTTTCGCTGCTGGCTGCCGGCCTGCTGCGCTCGGGGTGGCGCCGCCTCGCGCTGGGGCTGGCGCTACTGGCGGCACTGCTTGGCCTGGGCGTGGCCGTGCGCCAGACCTGGCTGGTATTGCATCCCGGGCAGCTTTGCGGCTTGGACCCGTTGGCTGCGGTGATCAACCGCTGGAGCTTGACGCACTGGGCTCCATGGATGTTCCGCGCCGACGGCTTGTGCGCCGACACGCCGAGCGTCTTCGGTGTGGCGCTGCCATTCTGGTCGGCGGCAGGCTTTGCCGTTGTCTGTGCCTTTTTGCTTGCTGCGGGGTGGCGCCGCAGCGGTTCCTGATCGCCTGCCGATGGTCACGACTGCCTTTCCTCTGTTGTCGCGTATTGCCTGCCCCGACGATGTGCGTGCGCTGGATCGGGCGCATCTGCGTCAACTCGCGGTCGAATTGCGCGAGTTCATCGTGCAGTCGGTGTCGCGCACCGGCGGGCATCTGTCGTCCAACCTCGGCACCGTGGAACTGACCATCGCGCTGCACGCCGTGTTCAATACCCCGGAAGACCGGCTGGTGTGGGACGTCGGCCACCAGACCTATGCGCACAAAATTCTCACCGGGCGGCGCGAGGCCATGCGCGGGCTGCGGCAAAAGGGCGGCATTTCCGGCTTCCCGCGACGCGAGGAGTCGCCATACGACACCTTCGGCACGGCGCACTCGTCCACTTCGATTTCCGCCGCGCTGGGCATGGCGCTGGCGGCGCAGCGCAAGGGCGAGACGCGCCGCGTGGTGGCCATCATCGGCGACGGCGCGCTCACCGGGGGCATGGCCTTCGAGGCGCTGAACAACGCCGGGGTGCACCCCGAGGCCGATCTGCTCATCGTGCTCAACGACAACGACATGTCGATCTCGCCGCCGGTGGGCGCGCTCAACCGCCACCTCACCAGCCTGCTGTCGGGCAGCCTGTTCACCGCCGCGCGCAGCACGGCCAAGCAGGTACTCAGCGCCGCGCCGCCGCTGCTCGGGCTGGCGCGGCGGCTGGAGGAATACGCCAAGGGTCTGGTGGCGCCGTCGCCGCTGTTCGAGGAACTCGGGGTCAAGTATTTCGGCCCGATCGACGGCCACGACCTCGATGCGCTCATCCCCGCCCTGCACAATCTGCGCGACCTGCACGGCCCGGTGCTGCTGCATGTGGTGACGAAGAAAGGCCAGGGCTACAAACTCGCCGAGGCCGACCCGGTGGCATACCACGGCCCGGGAAAGTTCGACCCGGCCATCGGCCTGGCACCGAGCGCACCGGGGAAAAAGCCCACGTTCACGCAGGTGTTCGGCCAGTGGCTGTGCGACATGGCGCAGGCCGACGCGCGGCTGGTGGGCATCACCCCGGCGATGCGCGAAGGCTCGGGCCTGGTCGAGTTTGCCGAGCGTTTTCCGCAGCGCTATTTCGACGTCGGCATCGCCGAGCAGCACGCCGTGACCTTCGCTGCCGGGCTGGCGTGCGAGGGCATGAAGCCGGTGGTGGCGATCTACTCGACGTTTTTGCAGCGCGCCTACGACCAGGTGATCCACGACGTGGCGATCCAGAACCTGCCGGTGCTGTTCGCCGTGGACCGCGCCGGCATCGTCGGCGCCGACGGCGCGACGCACACCGGCGCGTTCGACATTCCCTTTCTGCGCTGCGTACCGAACGTTGCCGTGTTGACCCCGGCCGACGAGGCCGAATGCCGCCGCGCGCTGACGACGGGATTCCATCACGGCGGCCCGGTGGCGGTGCGTTACCCCCGCGGCAGCGGTGTGGGCGTGGCCGTCGAGCGCGATCTGAGCGAACTGCCGTGGGGCAAGGCGCAGCCCCGCCGCGCCAGCAGTGCGCCCGCAGGGCGGCGCATCGCCATCCTCGCTTTCGGCCCGGTGCTCTACGCTGCGTTGCGCGCGGCGGAGGAATTCGACGCCAGCGTGATCAATATGCGCTTTGTCAAGCCGCTGGACACCGCAGCCTTGCTTGCCGCGGCACGCAGCCACGACGCCTTGGCCACGGTCGAGGAAGGGGCCGTATCGGGCGGAGCAGGCAGCGCCTGCCTGGAGGCGCTGCAGGCGGCGGGTGTGCAGGTGCCGGTGCTGACGCTGGGCTTGCCCGATACCTGGATCGAACACGGTGACCCGGCGCAGATTGCCGCCGATCTCGGCCTGGATGGGGCCGGCATCGCCGCCGCAATCCGTCGCCGTTTTGCCACGTTGCTGGCTCCCGGAGCGCTCAAGCGCGCGGCCAACGACTGACTTGCTGCGGCGCTCAGGACGGCGCCTTCGCTGCCAGGCACCGACTGAGGTTGTGGGCCAGGTCGCGCAGCAACTGCGCGTAACCCTCCAGCCCCAGCGGGCTTTTGGCGCCGAGCGGATCGAGCGTGCCCAGGCGCGCCGAGGTGCCCGCGACCAGCGTTTGCACCAGGCGCGGCTCGAACTGCGGTTCGCTGAATACGCAGACTGCGCCCAGCGACTGGATTTTGTCTCGCATCTGGCTGACACGGCGGGCATTGGCCATGGCATCGGGAGTGACCAGGATCGAGCCGACGGCGTGCAGGCCGTAGGCATGCTCGAAATATTGGAACGCATCGTGAAACACGATGAACGGCTTGTCACGCACCGGCGCCAGCTCGGCGACGAGTTCGGCGTTGAGCGCGTCGATGCGTTGCACGGCGTGCTGCGCGTTGCTCTGATACTGCCGCGCGTGCGCCGGATCGATCGCGGCCAGCGTCTGCGCGGCGGCGCGCACGATGGTTTTGGCATTGTCCGGAGACAGCCAGATGTGGCCGTCGAAAAAGCCATCTTGCGCTGCCGCGCTGCTGGCAGCGGCGCGCGGCGCCGGGTGCCTGCGTTCCCAGTCACCGCCGGTGCGCGGCGCCAGCAGGGTGATCCCCGGCAGGGTGGACAGCGTGACTACCCGCGATGTCTTGGGGAGGGTCTGGACGATGCGCTGCAGCGCCGGTTCCACCTGCGGGCCGATCCACAACAGCACTTGCGCCTGCTCCGCGGCGGCGCGCTCGGACGGCTTGAAGGCGTAGGTGTGGGGCGAACTGCCCGCCGGGATGAGCACCTCGGGCGAACCCACTGTGGCCATGACGGCGGCGACGAGGTCGCCCACGGGTTTGATGCTCACGGCCACGCGCGGCGGGGTTTGCGCCTGGGCGGTCAGCGGTGCAGGGGCGGCGGCCAAGGCGAGAGAACGCAGTAGACGACGGCGGGTGATGGGCAGCATGAGAACGTTTCGGCAAAAGTTACAATATAACAATCGAAACCAAAATATTCCATAGCATGACTTGCCTCGACGCGCCGTGCCGTCAGACTGACCTCGATTCGACACCGGCGCTGATTCGCCTGGACGGCATCAGCCTGCAGCGCAACGGCGCGCTGCTGCTCGATGCGGTGAGCCTGCGGATTTTTCCGCGCCAGATCGTCACCCTCATCGGCCCCAACGGCGCGGGTAAAACGACCTTGGTGCGTGTGTTGCTGCGCCTGCTGCAGCCCGATAGCGGCAGCGTCTGGCAGCGTGACGGGCTGGTGATTGGCTACGTGCCGCAGCGCTTTTCTCCGCCGCCGAATCTGCCGCTGGACGTGGACGGTTTTTTGCGCCTGGCCGGGCGCAGCACGCCGCAGCGGCGGCAACAGGCGCTGGCCGACAACGGCGTGGCCCACTTGCGTCGCCGTCCGCTGCGCGCTTTGTCCGGCGGCGAGATGCAGCGGGTGCTGCTGGCGCGCGCGCTGCTGCGCCGTCCAGCCCTGCTGGTGCTCGACGAGCCGGCGCAGGGTTTGGACGTGCAAGGTCAGCAAGAGCTGTACGCGCTGATCCAGCGGCTGCGCGACACCACGGGCTGCGCCGTGTTGATGATTTCCCACGACTTGCATTTGGTGATGGCGGCGACCGACCAGGTCGTCTGTCTGGAACGCCATATCTGCTGCATCGGCAAACCGCAGGACGTGAGCACACACCCCGACTATCTGCGGTTGTTCGGCCGAGAAGGTGCCGGCATGGCGCCGTACAGACACCAGCACGGCCCTGCGCACGACCTCCACGGCGGCGTCGTGCCCCCGGCCGTGTCACGGCAGGCAGGGTCATGATGAGCGCTTTGCTGCCCGATTTCGTCTGGCGCGCGCTGCTCGGAGGAGCCGAGGTGGCGCTGCTGGCCGGGCCGCTGGGGTGTTTCGTCGTCTGGCGCCGCATGGCGTATTTCGGCGAAACGCTGACGCACTCGGCGTTTCTCGGTGTCGGCCTGGGGTTGCTGCTGCATCTGAACCCGCTGTGGGGCGTGCTCGGCGTCAGTGTGGTGATCGCCGCGCTGCTGGCGCGCCGTGACCCGGCTGACGGCCTGGCCGAAGATACCCTGCTGGGTCTGCTCGCTCACACCAGCCTGGCGCTGGGTCTGGTGCTGCTGGCGTTCATGGAGGATGTGCGCGTCGATTTGTTCTCCTATCTGTTCGGCGACATCCTCGCATTGCGTGGCGCCGACCTAGTGTGGATTGCCTTGCTCGACCTCGTCGGTCTGGGGTTGCTGGGCTGGCTGTGGAACGGCCTGCTGGCGCTGACGGTGCACGAGGAGCTCGCTGCCGTGGAGGGACGCAGGGTGCAGGCATTGCGGCTGGCGTTCATGCTGCTGCTGGCCGTGTTCGTGGCGCTGGCGATGAAGCTGGTCGGCATTTTGCTGACCGTGTCGATGCTCATCATCCCGGCCGCGGCGGCGCGGGGGTTGGCGCGCACCCCGGTGCAAATGGCCGTCGGCGCCGCGTGCGTCGGCATGCTGTCGGTGCTGCTCGGTTTGCTGGTGTCGATGCACTCGGACATCCCCAGCGGCCCGGCGATGGTGGTGGCCGCGTCGGTGTTGTTTTTGTTGTTGCGCGCGCTTCCTGCCCGCGGTTGATGCGGATCAATTCCGCAAGTTCGGCATGGATCTGCATCCTCCCGGATAATGGCGCCACTGTTCCAACAATGCCCCGGGACGGCGGCGCCGCGCGTCGCCACACCCGTCACCTCATGAACAAACCCTTCGAATCCATCCCCGATATTCAGAGCACGCTCGACGAGCGCCATATCGCCATCCAGCGTGTCGGTGTGAAGGGATTGCGTTACCCGCTCAACGTGCGTCTGCGCGACGGCAGTATGCAGCCGACCATCGCGCAAGTCACCGCCGACGTGGCCTTGCCGGCGGAGAAAAAAGGCACGCATATGTCGCGCTTCGTCGAACTGCTCGAAGCCATGCCCGAGGCGATCGACGGCGCGGCCTGCACCGCGCTGGTGCGACAGATGCTACCCAAGCTCGGGGCAAACGCCGGGCGGCTGGAATTCGCCTTCACGCTGTTTTTGCGCAAGGCCGCGCCGGTGTCCGGGGTGCAAAGCCTGCTCGATTACGAGGCGGGGTGGATCGCCCAGGCCCGGGGCGACCAAGTCCAGCTCACGGCCAAAGTGATGGTGCCGGTCAAGTCGCTTTGTCCATGTTCCAAGGAAATTTCCGCTTACGGCGCGCACAACCAGCGCTCGCACATCACCATCACCGCCGAGCTGCTGCAGCCCGTGGCGCTGGAAGAACTCATCCGCATCGCCGAGGAAGAGGCCTCGTGCGAAATCTGGGGACTGCTCAAACGTCCCGACGAAAAATTCGTCACCGAACACGCCTACGAAAACCCCAAATTCGTCGAAGATCTGGTGCGTGACGTCGCCGCGCGGCTCAACGCCGACTCGCGTATCGGCCATTACGTCGCCGAGGCGGAGAATTTCGAATCGATCCACAACCATTCGGCTTACGCCCGCATCGAACGCGCCTGAGCCGGGCGCGCAGCCGCAGGCCGGTTCTGCCAGTGTGCCAGCGGCGGGGCTTCAGTCCCCGGCGCACAAGTCTTTGAGCCGGTACAGCGCGTCCAGCGCCTGACGCGGGGTTAGCGCGTCGGGGTCGAGCGCCCGCAGCGCCTCGATCGCCGGGTGCGGCGCCTGCGCTGCAGCGGGGGGATGGTCTGCGGCGGGGATGGCAAACAAATCGAGCTGCGGCTGCTGCGCGCGGTGCTGCCGCTGCAGCGCGTCCAGGCGTCTGCGCGCGTCGCGGATGACGGCGGCGGGCACGCCGGCGAGTTGCGCCACCTGCAGCCCGTAGCTGCGGCTGGCCGGGCCCTCGTGCACTTCGTGCAGAAACACGATGCCTGCGGCGGTTTCCGCCGCGCCGACGTGGACGTTGACGGCGTGTGCATGGCTTTGCACCATCTCGGTGAGCTCGAAGTAATGCGTCGCAAACAGGGTGAGGCTGCGGTTGCGGTCGTGCAATTGCGCAGCGATGGCCGCGGCCAGCGCCAGCCCGTCGAACGTCGATGTGCCGCGGCCGACCTCGTCCATCAGCACCAGACTGTGCGGCGTGGCCTGGCGCAGGATGGCGGCGGTTTCGGCCATTTCGACCATGAAGGTCGATTGCCCGCCGGCCAGATCATCGGAGGCGCCGATCCGGGTATAAATTGCATCGAGCGGGCCGATGCGCGCGCGCCGAGCCGGCACGAAGCTGCCCACATACGCCAGTAGGGCGATCAGCGCGGTCTGCCGCATATACGTCGATTTGCCGCCCATGTTCGGTCCGGTGACGATGAGCAGTCGGCGCTGCGGGTCCAGCCGGCAGTCGTTGGGGATGAAGCGATCGACCCGGCTTTCGATCACCGGATGACGGCCGGCTTCGATGTCCAGCCCCGTCGTGGGCACGAGTTCGGGGCAAACCCAGCCGAATGTGCTGGCGCGTTCGGCCAGCGCGGCGAGCACGTCGAGCTGTGCCACCGCCTGCGCGGCGCGGCGGATCGTCGGCAATTCGGGTTGCAAGGCGTCGAGCACGACGTCCCACAGCACCTTCTCGCGTGCCAGCGCGCGATCCTGCGCCGACAAGGCCTTGTCCTCGAACGCTTTGAGTTCGGGCGTGATGTAGCGCTCGGCGCCTTTGAGCGTTTGGCGGCGGCGGTAATCGGCCGGCACTTTGTCGGTCTGGCCATGGGTGACTTCGATGAAAAAGCCGTGCACCTTGTTGTACTGCACGCGCAGATTGCCGATGCCGGTGCGCGCCCGTTCGCGTTGCTCGATGTCCATGAGCACGCTGCCGCAGTCGTGTTCGATGGCGCGCAAGGCGTCGAGTTCGGCGTCGTAGCCAGCAGCGATCACCCCGCCGTCGCGCAGGTTGGCCGCGGGCTCGGCGGCGATCGCCGCCTGGAGCACGGCGGCAGCGCGCGGCGGCACATCGAGATCGGCGTCGATGCGGTTGAGCAGAACGCCGCGATCGAATTGCGCCGCACGTGCCCGCAGCGCCGGCAAGGCGAGCAGGCTGTCGCGCAGCGCCGCCAATTCGCGCGGTTTGACCTGTTTCAGAGCGACCCGCGCGGCAATGCGCTGTAAGTCGGCGATGCCGCGCAGTTGCGAACGCAGCGCAGTCCATGCACCGTCGAGCAGGGCTTGCACGGCAGCGTGGCGGGCGCGGGCGACGGCCGGATCACGCTGCGGCGATTGCAGCCATTCGCGCAGTAGGCGGCTGCCGGCGGCGGTCTGGCAGGTGTCGAGGTGCGACAGCAAAGTCGGTCCCTCGTCGCCGCGCAAAGGCTGCAGGATTTCCAGATTGCGCCGTGCCGCGGCGTCCAGCCGCAACGTGTCGTCGGCGCGCGCCACGCGCAGATCGGCCAGCAGCGGCAGCGTGCCGCCCTGCGTCTGCTGCGCGTAGGTCAGCAGGGCTGCTGCGGCGGCGTGCGCCGCGCTGAGGTTTTGTGCGCCGAAACCGTCCAGATGCGCCACCTGCAGTTGCGTACACAGCAGGCGCAAGCCCAGCGTCGCGTCGAAATGCCAGTCTGGCCGCGACGTCGCGAACGTCAGCGGCAGCTGTTCGGGCTGCGGCATCTGCTGCGGCCACAACACTTCGGCAGGGCCGATGCGAGTGAGCCAGTCGGGCAGCGCGGAGGTGTCGCATTGCGCCAGGGAGAGGTCGCCGCCGGTCAGCGCCATCCACGCCAAGCCGTACAGTCCGCGCGACGAGCGCGGCGGCGACACGGCCAGCAGCACGGCGTCGCGCTTGTCGTCGAGCAGCGCCTGGTCAGTCAACGTTCCCGGGGTGACCACGCGCACCACACGGCGCTCGACCAGCCCTTTGGCTTGCGCCGGATCGCCGATTTGCTCGCAGATGGCGGCGGATTGACCCAGCTTGACCAGCTTGGCCAGATAACCGTCGAGCGCCTGCACCGGGATTCCGGCCATGATCACCGGCGCGCCGGCGGACTGGCCGCGGCGGGTGAGGGTGATGTCGAGCAGCCGCGCGGCCTTTTCCGCGTCGTCGTAGAACAGTTCGTAAAAGTCACCCATCCGGCACAGCAGCAGCGAGTCGGGATGCTCGGCCTTCATCTGCAGGTACTGCTGCATCAGCGGCGTATGGGCGGAGAAATCGGGGGAGTCGGGCATGGAGCAGGCAGGGATGAGGCCGCTATTTTGCCTGCGCGTGCCCGCTTCCACAGCCAATGGACGGCTGACGCGTTTGCAGACGCCTTGACACAATCAGAAATAGAAAGAAAAATGCGAACTGTTCGCAATAACTGAATGGAGTCGATATGCTGTATGAGGGAGAGTCAGGCCGAGGTGGTCGGCGGTTCGCGCTGCTGGCCGCTCTGTTGACCGGCGCAGCCGCGCCGACGGCGTTTGCCGACGAAAATCTGCTCGGCTACACCATTGGCGCGGAAACGCTGCCGGCAGGCAAATCCGAGGCGTATTTTTGGCTGACTGATGTCAGCGGCAAGCGTCGCGGCAGTTACTCGGCGCAGCAGTTTCGCGCCGAGTACGAATACGGTTTGACCAACAGTCTGAGCGGGTCGATTTATCTCAACGGCTACCGCCACAGTTACGACTGCGGCAACGCGGGCTGCGCCGGGCCGCTGTCCGACCCGGAGATCACGGGCAGCCGCCACGCCACGCAGTTCAGCGGCGTGTCCGTGGAACTGAAAAAAATGCTGCTCTCGCCGTACAAAGATGACCTCGGCGTGGCGCTGTACGGCGAACTGACTTACGACACGGTAGACGCCATCACCGGAGAAAAAGGTCGCGGCTACGAACTCGAAACCAAGTTGATTCTGCAAAAACCCTATCTCGACGGGCAGTTGCAGTGGCTGACCAACCTGGAGCTGGAAATCGAATCGTGGCGGCCGGATGCCGGCGGTGGCACCGAGGTGGCGATCGCGCCGCGGCTGCGCAGCGGGGTGGCGTATCGCTTTGCGCCGAACTGGTTCATCGGTGCCGAGGGGTGGATCGACGCCGAACTGCGCCGCCCAGCAGCGCAGTCATGGACGTTCGACCACTGGGACGTGTTCGCCGGGCCGTCGATCCACTACGGCGGCAAGGCGTGGTGGGCGACGTTGACTTGGGCGCAGCAACTCAAGGGGTCGGACGAGGCCGACGACAACCGCGCCGGTCTGCACCTGGCCGACCATGCGCGGCGTGAGATCCGGCTCAAAGTCGGCTACAACTTTTGAGGAGCCCGGCATGGCACCCTCATGGCAAGTTCACGCCCTCCTGCCCGTGGCTGCTCTCGTGGCTGCACCTGCGGGGGCGACGCAATATCTCACCGTCGAGCAAGCGCAGAAATCGCTGTTTCCCGAGGCCGAGCATTTCGTCGCCGCGCCGCTGCAGCTCACCGCGGCGCAAAAAGCCCAGATCGAGGAACGATCCGGACTGAAACAGCGCTGGGACAAGCAGGAGGTCTGGCGCGCGGAAAAGGCCGGCAAGTTGCTCGGCTGGGTCGTCGTCGATGACGTGGTGGGCAAGCACGAATTCATCCATTACGCCGTCGGCCTGTTGCCCGAAGGCCGGGTGCGAGGGGTCGAGGTGTTGATCTTCCGCGAAACGTATGGCGACCAGATCCGCCAAGCCGAATGGCGCAAGACCCTGGAAGGCAAGACGCTGGCCGATCCGTTCAAGCTCGACAAGGACGTGCCCAACATCAGCGGGGCGACGCTGTCGTGCCGCAATGTGATGAACGGCGTCAAACGCCTGCTCGTTCTGCAGCAAGTGGCGCTGCAAGCTGCGCCATGAGCGAGAACCTGCGTCACATCGCGCGGCTACAGCCGCTGCTGGGGACTTGGGTGGAAATCCGCGCCTGCGGGCGCCCGCTTCGGCTCGAGCGCGCGGTGCGCTGCGCGTATCTGCACATCGCCCGGGTGCAACAGCGAATGAGCTTTCATCACGGCGACAGCGTGCTCACCCGGCTGAACCTGCACGCCCACCGCCAACCGCAGCCGGTGGACGCGCTGACCTGGTCGGTTTTGCGCAAGGCGCAGGCGATGTGGCGCAGCAGCGGCGGTTTGTTCGACGTCACGCTGGCCGCGCCGCTGGTGCGCCGCGGCGTGTTGCCGGATCACGGTTTCGCCACGCTGCGTGCGCCTGTCGGAGGCGATGCATTGGTTTTGCTGCCGGGGCGGCATGTGGCGCTGCGCCGCCCGGTGTTGCTCACGCTGGACGGTATCGCCAAAGGTGAGGCGGTGGATCGCGCCATCGCCTGCCTGCGTCGTTGGGGTGTGCGTTCGGCGGTGGTCAACGCCGGGGGGGATTTGCGTGCGTTCGGGCCGCAGGCCGTGCCGCTGGCGGTGCGCGGCAGCGACGGCAGGGTGTACGCGGCGGGGACTTTACACAATGCCGCAGTGGCGAGTTCGATGTTGGGACCAGCCAAGGCGCAGCAGCAGCGATTCGCCGCTTGTCTCGTGCACCCGGCGACGCCAGCGCAGCGCTTCGGCCCGGCGCAAGTGTGGACGGTGTTGGCGGCGCAGTGCTGGCGCGCCGACGCCTTGACCAAAGTGGCGGCGCTGGCCGCGCCGCAGCAGCGCACGGCCTTGGTGGCGCGGTTGGGTGGACGCATCGTGCAAGTTGCGGCGGCAGGCGGAGAACAGGCGGCATGAGGAGTTATCCGCGCCGCTTTTCCGCGGTTCTCCACACCGTGCTGCTGGTCGTGCTGGCCAGCGGGCTGCTGTTGCTTCCCGGGGCGTTGCGCGTGCACTGGGAGTGCAGTGTGCCATGGGCTTTGTCCGCAGAGCAACGGGTCTGGGTGGCGGCGCTGCACGCCGCTGGCTTCATGGCGATGTTCGGGCTGATCGGCGCGCTGTGGACGGTGCACATTCGCGCCGGTTGGATCAGGCGGGAAAACCTGCGCAGCGGGGTGGGTCTGCTGGGCTTGTTCGGCCTGCTCGGTCTCAGCGGCCTGGGGTTGTACTACGCCGGCAACGAACGCCTGCAGTCGTGGAGTGCGCTGGTGCACTTGCTCGCGGGCGGATTGCTCCCGGTGGGCTATCTGGCGCATCGGCTGGGCGCGCGCGCCGCTGCGGCGCGGGCTTGGCCTCGGTGGTGCTTGCAGCGTCAGCCCGCGGCAGCGCGGGCGAGTACCGCGCGGACGGCGCCGCCGGTGTCGCAAACGGTTTCGACGACGTCGTAAGCTGGGTATTTGTGCAGCAGTTGCACCATCGCGTCGCCCTGGCCCAGACCGACCTCGATGGCCAGCCAGCCGCCCGGGCGCAGCAGCGGCGGGGCTTCGCGGATCAGCCGCATCAGGATGCGCACGCCAAACGGCCCGCCGTCGAACGCCAGATCGGGCTCGAAGCCGATGATCTCGGTCGGCATGGTCGCCATGCGGGCGGTGGAAATGTACGGCGGCGCCGAGACGATCAGATCGACCTGCCCGGCTAGCGCTTCGGCCACCGGCTGCATCAGATCGCCGACATGCCATCGCACCCGCGGCGCGAGTCCGGTGTGCGCGGCGTTGTCGCGCGCCAGGGCAATCGCCTCGGGCGAAATGTCGGCGCCGTGCACCCGAGAGTCCGGCACGGCATCGGCCAGCGCCAGCGCCAGGTTGCCCGAGCCGCAGCACACGTCCAGCACCACCGGCGCGTTGAGCCCGGCGAGCTTGTGCAGCGCGGCGGTGGCGAGCATCTCCGTTTCGGCGCGCGGAATCAGCGCCGCCGGCGAAGCCAGCAAATCCAGCCCCATGAAACGCTGGCGGCCGACGAGATAGGCCAGCGGCTCGCCGCCGGTGCGGCGCGCGAGCAGGGCGTCCAGCCGTTGCAGCGCGACGCCGTCCAGCGGCTGCAGCGCGGTCTCGCTGGCCGCATGCAGCGACAAGGGCTGCCCGCTGGCGCAGTGCCACAGGGTGCGCAGCGCCGCGGCCGGGGTTTCCTCCGGCTTGTCGGGGACGGTCTGCAAGGTCGTCGCCAGATGCGCCAGCCGCTGCTGAAAGGCGTGCACGCCGTCAACACCCAGCGCGTCACATTCATCGGGTTGCAGGCCGGTCAGCGGCAGGTCGACGGCGTTCATGGGGCGGGCTCCTCAGGGTTGTCGTTGTGGATCGGCTCGACCAGCGCGGGCCGGGCGTGCAGATAGCGCGCGGTGCGCCGCTTGGCGTCGATGTCGGCCAGCACCGCCTCGGCCTGCTGCTCGCTGATGCCCAGCGCGGCGGCGAGCTCGGCGGCGCTGCGGCCGTGGTTCTTCGCCCACAGCGCCAAGTCCATCTGCTGCCACGGCAGGGCGAAATAGAACTCGTCCTGCCCCTGCGGCAGGCTATAGGTGTCGGTGGTCGGCGCCGCGGTACACACCGCCTCGGGCAGTCCCAGATGCCGCGCCAGCGCATACACCTGAGTTTTGTAGAGGTGGGCGATGGGCTTCAAGTCGGCCGAGCCGTCGCCGTTTTTGACAAAAAAGCCCTGGTCGTACTCCAGCCGGTTCGGGGTGCCGATGACCGCGTAGTTCAGCCGGTCGGCATGGAAGTATTCGAGGGTCTTGCGCAGCCGCTGCTTGTGGTTGGTCGCGGCGACGATCTGCAGATATTCGCGCAGCGGCAGCCGCGCGCGGTGCAGCGCGCCGTCGGGCGACTGGGCGACGAGCTGGAAATGGTTGATGCCGCCCTGCAGCCCGCCGCTGATCGCCAGTTTGATTTTCCACGCGGGGGTGTAGTCGGGCAGCAGCGCGCGCACCGCCTCGTCGCGCCAGCGGTAGCAGCCGATGGCCTCCAGCGCCGGGGCGAGGTCTTCGACCGCGTAGTCGATGCCCAGTTGCTGCGCCACCTGCGCGCCCAGGCTGCGGCTGGCGCTGCTGGAATCGCGCTCGGGCATGAGCAGCCCGAACACGCGCTTTGCCCCCAGCGCGTGCACGGCCAGCGCGGCGCACACCGAGCTATCGACCCCGCCGGACAGCCCGAGCACGACGCCGCGTTTGCTGAAGCGGCGCAGGGTGGCGACGATGAACCCGGCGATGCGCGCGGTCTCGGCTACGCAATCGAGCGCGAGCACCTCGGGGCCGAGTGGCGTCGCGGCGGCGGGCATGGGGGCGGCTGTGTGAGGAATGGCTGGCGATCAGGCCGCCGCGGTGGCGCGTTTGCGCTGCACGAAGTCGGCGATCGCGGCGACGCTGTCGAGGTTTTCGGGCACCATTTCCGCGTCCTCGACCTTCACGCCCCAGGTCTCTTCGAGGAACAGGATGAGTTCGAGCACCCCGGTGGAGTCGAGGATGTGCAGGTCGAGCAGCGAGTCGGTGTCGGCGTAGGCGGTGTCGCGCGCGCCGAGCAGAAAGTTGTCGTCGATGTACTGGCGGATGGTCTGGCGGATGTCGCTCATTCAGGGTCTCCTGCGGGCCGTCAACGCAGCCCGGTTTTCTTGATTTTGCCGGTGTCGGTGCGCGGCAGCGCATCGACGAATTCGACGGTTTTGGGCGCCATGAAGTTTTCGATGTGCGCCAGGCAATGCTTGATGACCTCGCGCTCGGTCAGGGTGCTGCCGGGCTGGCGCACGACAAAGGCCTTGACCGCCTGGCCGAGCAGCTCGTCGTCCACACCGATCACCGCAGCTTCGAGCACGCCGTCGATGCCGTAGAGCACGTTTTCGACTTCGCGTGGGCTGACCTTTTCGCCGCGGGTTTTGATGATGTCGTCCTTGCGCGCGACAAAGTACAGCCAGCCCTCGGCGTCGGTGCGGAACAGATCGCCCGAGTACAGCACCATCTCACCGGGTATCGGCCCCGGGCGCAGCCGCTCGGCGGTCTGCGCCGGTTTGCGCCAGTAGCCGCGCATCACATGGCTGCCGCGGATCACCAGCTCGCCGGTCGAACCATTGGGCAGGCGGTTGCCGGCTTCGTCGACCAGCCAGACCTCCTCGTTGGGCATGCCGCGGCCGACGCTGGTCGGGCGGATGTCGAGCTGTTCGGGCGGCAGATAGGTCACGCGCTTGCATTCGGTGAGGCCGTACATCGAATACAGCGTGGCTTGCGGAAACAGCGCGCGGATCTGCTTGATCTGGCTTTCGGACAGGGCGGCTGCGGTATTGGTGATCAGCCGCAGCGCCGACAGGTCGTAATCGCGCAGGGTCTCGATCTGGGTGAGCAGGGTGAACATGGTCGGCACGCCGGGGAACACCGTGGCGCGCTCGCTCACCATGCGTTCGAGCACCTTGATCGGGAAGGTGAACGAACGTTCGAGCTGCACCGTCGCGCCCAGGCTGAACGCCATGAGGATCTGATAGAGCCCGTAGTCGAACGCCAACGGCAGCGCGCAGACGATGACGTCGCTCTCGCGCAGTCCCAGATAGCTGCGCACCGAGCGCAGCGCGGTGAGCATGTTGAGGTGGGTGAGCATCACCCCCTTGGCGTCTCCGGTGGATCCCGAGGTGTAGATGATCGCCGCCAGATCCTGGTCGATCAGCACCGGCGGGTCGCCGCTGGCTGCGCCGCTGGCCGCCGGCGGCGGGAACGGCCGCTCGCGCGGGTCAGGTGCGCCGGGGTCGGGCCGGCCCTGGGTGTAGGCGGTGCACATCCAGCAGGTGCGCACACTGGGGCTGGCAGAGAGCGCCGCTCGCGCGGTTTCGGCCAGCTCCTGCTGGGTGAGCAGGGCGCAGGCCTCGGCGTCGTTGAGGATGTAGGCGAGCTTGTCGGCCTTGGTCAGGGTGTTGACCGGCATGAACACCGCGCCGATTTTGAGCACGGCGTAGATCGCCGCGACCATTTCGACGCAGTTGTCGAGAAACAGCGCCACCCGCTCGCCGCGCTGCACGCCAGCTTCGCGCAGCGCGGCGGCGATGCCTTCGACCCGCGCGGCGATGTCGCCATAGCTCGTGGCCACGCCTTCACGGCTGATCGCACGTTTGTGCGGCAAGCGTGCAGCAGTGTGTTCGAAGGTGTGGTGCAGCAGCATGGGTGGATGAAAAAGTCGATTGATCCAAGCATACGGGGGAGAGTGGCGGCTTTGACACCCCGCGTTCAGGATGGGCGGCACGAAATGTGACATTTCGTGCCAGTCGACAAATGCGCCAATTTGCCTGGACACGTCGCTGCCGCAGCGGCTCGAAGCTGCATGCAGGTTATGCTTGGCGCTTTGATCCGGGACGGTGACATGGGTCTGGGGCTTTACATCATCGGTGATGAAATTCTGTCGGGCAAACGCCAGGACAAGCATTTTTCGCATGTGCTGGGCTTGCTCGCCGCGCGCCGCATGCGGCTCAACTGGGTGCAGTACCTCGGTGACGACCCGGCGCTGTTGACGGCGGCATTGGCCGCCAGTTTCGGCCGCGGCGACGTGGCGCTGAGTTGCGGCGGCATCGGCGCCACGCCGGACGACCACACCCGGCAGAGCGCTGCGGCGGCGCTGGGCGTGCCGCTCGAACTGCACCCCCAAGCCAAAGAGTTGATCCAGCAGCGTATCCGCGACGCCGGGTTGGGCGATGTAGACACCCCGGCCAACCGGCAGCGGCTGCAGATGGGCATGTTTCCGCAGGGCAGCGCGATCATTCCCAATCCGTACAACCGCATTCCCGGTTTTTCCATCCGTCAGCACTTTTTCGTTCCCGGATTCCCGGTCATGGCGTGGCCGATGATCGAATGGGTGCTCGACGGCCCTCTGGCGCAGCTGCACGGCTTGGGCCACCAGGTCGAGCGCGCGGTGATCGTGCGCAACGCTCTCGAATCCGACCTCACGCCGTTGATGGAAGACATCGAGCGGCGGTTTGCCGGGGCCAAGGTGTTCAGCCTGCCCAGTGTCGACCATCCGCTCTGGGGGCGGCATATCGAATTGGGAGTCAAAGGCGATGCCCCGATCGTCGAGCAGGCGTTTGCCTATTTGCGGGAGCATCTGCCCGCCGGTGTCTGGGAAGATGCACCAATATCAAGCGACGCGCACAAAACAGGTGCATAAAGCGAGAAAGCACCAAAGTAGTGCGTCGATCCGCCGATGTGCAAGCGTATCGGTTGCAAGGCGGCTTACCGGCAGATTAGGGTCGCGCCGACAACGGCTGTCGGCATGCTTTCTGCTAGATTGCATGGACAGCGCGGCGATCGCAGCCGTTGACGCCGGGCGCCGTCCTTTTTTTGATGCGAACACGCACACCCGAATGGATTTACAACCTGACAGGAGAGCTTTATGAGCAAAACAGTCGCAGACGTCATGGGCATGGTCAAGGAGCACGACGTCAAGTTTGTCGATTTCCGCTTCACCGACACCCGCGGCAAAGAGCAGCACGTCACCGTGCCGATTTCGGCGTTCAACGAGAGCAAATTCTCCGAAGGACATGCGTTCGACGGTTCGTCGATCGCCGGGTGGAAGGGGATCGAGGCGTCGGACATGCTGCTCATGCCGGACCCGAATACCGCCAATATCGATCCGTTCTACGAAGAAACCACGTTGCTGCTGTCCTGCGACGTGCTCGAACCCGCCGACGGCAAGCCGTATGACCGCGACCCGCGCTCCATCGCCAAAAAAGCCGAAGCGTATCTGAAAGCCTCGGGGCTGGGCGACGCCGCCTACTTTGGTCCGGAGCCCGAGTTTTTCATCTTCGACCAGGTGCGCTGGAACGTCGACATGTCGGGCTGCTTCGTCAAGATCGACTCCGCCGAGGCCGCATGGGCCAGCGGCGATAAGCTCGAAGGCGGCAATCTGGGCCACCGTCCGGCGGTCAAGGGTGGCTACTTCCCGGTTCCCCCGGTCGACAGCCTGCAGGACATCCGCTCCGAAATCTGTCTGCTGCTCGAACAGATGGGCGTGCCCGTCGAGGTGCATCACCACGAAGTGGCCAACGCCGGCCAGTGCGAAATCGGCACCAAGTTCTCCACCCTGGTGCAGCGTGCCGACTGGACGCAGATCCTGAAATACGTGGTACAAAACGTCGCGCAGGCTTATGGCAAGACCGCGACTTTCATGCCCAAGCCCATCGTCGGCGACAACGGCAGCGGCATGCACGTACACCAATCGGTGTGGAAAGACGGCAAAAACCTGTTTGCCGGCAACGGCTACGCCGGGCTGAGCGATTTCGCGCTGTATTACATCGGCGGCATCATCAAACACGCCCGCGCGCTCAACGCCATCACCAATCCCGGCACCAACTCGTACAAGCGCCTGGTGCCGGGCTTCGAGGCCCCGGTGATGCTGGCCTACTCGGCGCGCAACCGTTCGGCGTCGATCCGCGTGCCGTTCGTGCAGAGCGACAAGGCCCGCCGCATCGAAGTGCGTTTCCCCGACCCGACGGCCAACCCCTACCTGGCGTTTGCTGCCATGCTCATGGCCGGCCTGGACGGCGTGGAAAACAAAATCCATCCCGGCGAAGCCGCGAGCAAAAACCTCTACGACCTGCCGCCGGAAGAAGAGGCCAAGATCCCGACCGTGTGCTCCAGCCTCGACCAGGCGCTGGACTATCTGGACAAAGACCGTGCCTTCCTCACCAAGGGCGGGGTGTTCAGCGATGACTTCATCAGCGCCTATATCGAACTGAAGATGGAAGAAGTCACGCGCTTTCGCATGACTACGCATCCGGTCGAGTTCGATATGTACTACTCGCTCTAAGCGGTCGGCTCCCGGCGCAAAAGCGGCCTCGATGGCCGCTTTTTTTTGCCTGTTTGCAACGCGCTGTCAGCCGTTTGGCTTCGTGGCGCGTTGCCGGCTTACACTGCTGCATGTTTTCACACTGTCGTTTGCCCATGACCCAGATCGTTCGTTATTCCGGCTGGATGGCGGCCCTGGCTGCCGTGGCCGCGCTGGCTTTGCCCGGCGTGGTGCGGGCGCAGACCGATCCGCAGCGGGTCTATCGTTGCCCCGACAATTCCTATACCAACGACTTGTCGGAGGTGCGGGAAAAAAATTGCAAGCTGATCGACAACGCCAACGTCAGCATCCTGTCCAGCCCGGGCATGCCGCCGAAAGTCATCGGCTCCGGGCCGCGTGAGGGCGGCTCGAAGGCCGCGCCGGGCAATCAGGCGGTGCGCGTCGCCCCGGCGACGCAAAAAGAGCGTGACGCCGAGGCACGGCGGATTTTGGAACAGGAGTTGCAGCAGCAGCAGGCGCGGCTGGAGCAACTGCTCAAGGACTACAACAACGGTCACCCCGATTACCTGCCGAGCGAGCGCATCGCCGGCGGCGGGGTCAAAGGCGGCGAGTACGCCCAGCGTGTGGCCGAAATGAGAGACCAGATCGCCATGACGCAGGCGAATATCGCGGCATTGCAGCGCGAACTGCAAAAATACCCGCAATGAGCCGCGCTGCGACGATGCGCTCACGGACTCCCCGAGAATCCGCTCGTGGCCATCGGGCTGAGTGAATGTCCCGCGCTGGACTGGCTGGCGTCGATGGCGGCGCTGGTCGATGCGCAGGGCTCGATCCGTTACGCCAACCCGGCGCTGGAAAACGGCCTGGGCGTCTCGCGCCGCATGCTTGCTGGGCAGAGCTTGGGACACTGGTTGGACTGCCCCACGGTGTGGCAGGACGCGCTGCAGCAGGTGCAGCGCAACGAGTTCAGCAACAAACGCTTCGATTGCCTGCTGCGGCTGCGCGAGCCGATGCCGGTACAGGTCATCGTCGCCCGCACCGAGCACGCCGAAGGCTGGCTGCTGGTCGAACTCGTCGAGGTCAGCCAGCAAACCCGGCTGGAACGTGAGGAGCAGTGGCATAACCAGGCGCAGGCGAACAAGGAACTCATCCGCAACCTGGCGCACGAAATCAAAAACCCGCTAGGTGGCATACGCGGCGCAGCGCAGCTGCTTCACGCCGAATTGCCGTCTGCCGAACTGCAGGAGTACACGCAGGTCATCATCGCCGAGGCCGACCGTCTGCAGACCCTGGTCGACCGCCTGCTCGCGCCGCATCGCAAACCGCATGTGGTCGGTGACGTCAACATCCATGAAATTTGCGAGCACGTGCGCACGCTGCTGCTGGCGGAGTTCCCTCGCGGGCTGGTCGTCGAGCAGGACTACGACGCCAGTCTGCCCGAATTCCGCGGAGACAAAGAGCAGCTCATCCAGGCCGTGCTCAATATTGCGCACAACGCAGCGCAGGCGCTGCAGCAACGCATCGCGCAGGGAGATGCCCGCATCGTGTTGCGCACCCGGGTGGCGCGGCAGGTGACCATCGCGCGCCAGCGGTACAAACTGGCACTGGTCTTGCATATCGTGGACAACGGCCCCGGAGTGCCGGCGGAACTGAAAGATCGTATTTTTTTTCCGCTGATCTCCGGGCGCGAAGGAGGCAGCGGCCTGGGCCTGACTCTGGCGCAGACCTTCGTCCAGCAACACCAGGGAACCATCGAATGCGACAGCCAGCCCGGACACACCGATTTCCGTATCACCATTCCTCTGCCTTGAACGCGGCGCAACCGGGGGGTGGGCAATGAAGCCGATCTGGGTCGTGGACGACGACGCCTCCATCCGCTTCGTGCTGGAAAAGGCGCTACACAAGGCCGGGCTGCAGGTACGCTGCTTTTCCAATCCGCGTGACGTGCAGGTGGCGTTTGCCGAGTCGTGCCCGCAAGTACTGGTCAGCGATATCCGCATGCCCGGGGGCAATGGCATCGAACTGCTGCAGCACATCCGCCAGTCGCACCCCGCGGTGCCGGTGATCATCATGACGGCGTATTCCGATCTGGACAGCGCGGTCGCCGCCTTGCAGGGCGGAGCGTTCGATTATCTGAGCAAGCCGTTCGACGTTGACAAGGCAGTGGAATTGATCGGGCGCGCGGTCGACGAAAGCCTGCGCGATGAGCAAGCCGAGGAACAGCAAAACGGTACCCCCGAGTTGCTCGGCCAGGCCCCGGCCATGCAGGAGGTGTTTCGCGCCATCGGCCGGCTGGCGCATTCGCAAGTCACTGTACTGATCACCGGCGAGTCGGGAACCGGCAAGGAACTGGTGGCGCGTGCGCTGCACAAACACAGCCCCCGCGCGGGCGGGCCGTTCGTCGCCATCAACACCGCGGCGATTCCTCGCGATCTGTTGGAAAGCGAGCTGTTCGGCCACGAACGTGGCGCTTTTACCGGAGCGCAAACGATGCGACGCGGGCGTTTCGAGCAGGCCGAGGGCGGAACGCTGTTTCTCGACGAAATCGGCGACATGCCGCTGGAACTGCAAACCCGTCTGCTGCGCGTGCTCTCCGATGGGCATTATTACCGCGTCGGCGGGCATAGCGCGATCCAATCGCACGTGCGGGTGATCGCGGCAACGCACCAAAATCTGGAGCAGCGGGTAGCACAGGGTCTGTTCCGCGAAGACTTGTTCCACCGTTTGAACGTGATCCGTCTGCGGCTGCCGCCGCTGCGCGAGCGCAGCGAAGACATCGCGCCGCTGACGCGGCATTTCCTGCAGCGCAGCGCACAGCAACTGGCCGTCGAGCCCAAGCGCATTTCGGCCGAAGCGCTGCAGGTGCTGCAGCAGTTTGCTTTTCCTGGCAATGTGCGCCAGCTGGAAAATCTGTGTCAATGGCTCACGGTGATGGCGCCGGCGCAAACCATCCAGGTCAAAGACTTGCCGCAGGAGTTGCGCCCTGACACCGCCGCATCCGGCCTTCGCGTCGCGTCGGCGGCTGAAGCCACCGCAGGACGTCCCGGCTCCGAGGTGGCGCCTGCGGAGGCGGCGGCGACGCCGACACCACCCAATACGGGCGGGGAGTGGGAACGCGGCGTCCAAAGCGAAGCGCTGGCGCTGATGCGCAGCGGCACGCCCGACGTGATGGAACTGCTCGGCCAGCGCTTTGAGCGCGCGGTGATTGCCGCGGCGCTGGCGCATACCCACGGACGGCGTATCGAAGCCGCGCAAAAACTCGGTATCGGCCGCAACACCATCACGCGCAAGATTCACGAACTGGGGATGGACGATGCCGGCTAAAACGTGGCGATGACCGGAGCGTGGTCGCTGGGGCGTTCATTTTTGCGCGGGGATTTATCGATGGTGCACGACAGCAGCCGCTCACGCAACGCGGCGCTGACCAGGATGTGGTCGATGCGCAGCCCCTGATTCTTGCGAAACGCCAGATTGCGATAGTCCCACCACGTCCAGCTTTTCGGCGGCTGGTCGAAGGCGCGGAAGGCATCGGTCAACCCGAGTGCGAGCAATTGTTGGAAATGCGCACGCTCCTGCGGTGTGCAGTGGATTTGTCCGTCCCAGGCGACGGGGTCGTAAACGTCACGGTCCTCGGGAGCGATGTTGAAATCGCCGAGCAACAGCAGCAGTGGAAAGTGCTGCAGTTCGGCAGCCAGCCACGTCTGGAGCGCGTCGAGCCAGCGCATCTTGTAGCTGAACTTGTCGCTGTCGGGCGCTTGGCCGTTGGGAAAGTAGGCGTCGATGACGCGCACGCCGTCGACCGTGGCGGCGAGCACGCGCGCCTGATCGTCGTCGAAGCCGGGGATGTTGCGCTGCACGGCTTGCAGCGGCGAGCGGCTGAGCAAAGCCACGCCGTTGTAGGTTCGCTGGCCGAAACTGACGCTTTGGTAGCCAGCAGCGGTGAGGGCGTCGTGGGGGAATTTGTCGTCGCTGAGCTTGGTTTCCTGCAGCGCCAGCACGTCGGGCTGATTGACTTGCAGCCAATCGAGCACTTGCGGCAGGCGCACGGCCAGCGAGTTCACGTTCCAGGTGGCGATTTTCATGATGCGACAGGCAAAATCTGCATTGTGCCTGCGCGGCATGACGAGCCGGGTTTACATTCCGACGCAATGTCTGCCGTCGATGAGTTATAAAGTAACGTCAACTGCCCCATTCCTCACCCTCGTCATGCTCACTCGTCGCTTCTTGTTGGCTTTGTTGCGCAGCTGCCTGCTGTGTGTCGGCGCTGTGGCTGTGACGGCGCATGGCGCGCCGCTGCCGGTGGTTGCGGCAGAGAGCACTTATGGCGTGATTGCTCAGGCCATCGGCGGTGACCAGGTTGCCGTGGACAGCATCATCCGCAACCCGAACGTCGATCCGCACAGCTTCGAGGCCACGCCGGAAGTGGCGCGACAGGTGGCGCGTGCGCGCATCGTGCTGCTCAACGGCCTGGGTTACGACTCTTGGATGCAGCAACTGCTTGCCGCCAACCCGGCGCCGCAGCGCGTGGTCATCGTGGCGGCGCAGCTCGATCCGGCGCGGATCATGGCCGACAAAAATCCTCATGTGTTTTATGACCCGGTCGTGATGCAACGGGTGGCGCAGCGTCTGGCCGCAGAGCTGCAGCGCATCGATCCGGCGCACGCCCAGTCCTTTGCGCAGCGGCTAGCCGCTTTCGACGCCGGGTTGCAGCGCGTCATCGCGGCGCAGGCCGCGCTGGCCAAGGCGTATCCGCGGCTGCAGGTCAGCGCGACCGAGCCGGTGGCCGGCTATTTGTTGCGGCAGCTGGGGTGGACGAGCCTGGGGCAAAAACTGCAGTTCGACGTGATGAACGGCACCGAGCCGTCGCCTGCCGAGGTCGCCCGGTTCGAGGACGATTTGCGTCAACACAAGGCCGCGTTGCTGTTCTACAACCGTCAGGTGAGCGATCCGCTGACCGACCGCTTGCGTGCCATCGCCCGACAGTCGGGCGTGGCCATCGTCGGCGTGGATGAATTCGTGCCGCCACAGACCACCTACGTGCAATGGCAGTTGCAGACGCTGGACGCCATCGGCCGGGCCTTGCGCAAGGACGCGCGGAGTTGAACGCGCCGGCCGCGGCGGCTTCGCCGGAGTGGGCGATCGATGCCGCAGGCTTGCGCTGTCTGCTCGGCGGGCGCGCCGTGGTCGATGGCCTCGATTTGCGTGTCGCCCCGGGACAGTTCGTCGGTGTGTTCGGCGCCAACGGCGCGGGCAAGACTACGCTGTTGCGCGCGCTGCTCGGTCTGGTGCCGGTGCAGGCCAAGCGGCTGCGGCTGCTGGGCGCCGACGGCGTCAGCCGGCGTACCCACGTGGGCTATGTGTCGCAGCGCGATCCGATCGGCGCCGACAGTTTTTTGCGCGTGCGCAGCTATATTGCCGCGGCGTGGCAGGGCGAACGCTGGGGGCTGGGGCTGCGGCAGGCGGCGCAACGCGCGCTGGCGGTGGAGCAGGCGCTGCGCGCGATGGAAATCGGCGATCTGGCCGAGCGTGGCATGGATACGCTGTCGGGCGGGCAACGACAACGGGTGCGCATCGCCCAGGCGCTGGTCAACCCGGTGCGCATGCTGCTGCTCGACGAGCCGCTGTCGAATCTCGATCCGCAGGCGCAGCAGCGCATTTTGCACACTGCCCGCAGGCTGTGCAGCCAGCAGGGCATGACCGTGCTGATGACGGCGCACGACATCAATCCGCTGCTGCCGCACATGGACCGGGTGCTTTATCTGGCCGAAGGCCGCGGGCGGCTGGGGACGGTGGACGAGGTGGTCAACGGCCCGGCGCTGAGCGCGCTCTATGGGGTGCCGATGGCGGTGGCGCGCGATGCGGGCTATGTGTTCATCCACCCGGCACAAGGCTTCATGGCGGAGGGCAACGTGCATTGCGGCCATGAGCATGGTGAGGGTTCGGGCAAAGGACAGGCATGATCCTCGGGCTGGAATACGGTTTCATGCGGCATGCCTTGGCCGCCGGCAGTGCCATCGCGCTGCTCAGTGCCGCCGTGGGCTACTTCATCACCCTGCGCCGCCAAGCGTTCGCCGCGCACGCGCTGTCGCATGTTGGCTTCGCTGGCGCGGCAGGGGCGATTTTGCTCGGCGCGAGCGCCTACCTCGGCTTGTTCGCCTTCACCTTGGTCAGTGCGGTGGCGCTGGCGCTGACCGCAGGGCATCTGCGCAGCCGAGACGTGGGCATCGGCATGGTGCTGATGTTCGCCTTGGGCTTGGGCGTGCTGTTCCTCAATCTTTACACCGCCAACGCGCAGGCGGCGATGAGTATTCTGTTTGGCAGCATCGTCGGCGTGACCGCGGCGCAGGCCGGGTTGTCGCTCGGCGTGTGTCTGGCTGGTCTGGCCGCGCTGGCGGTGCTCTACCGGCCGCTGTGTTTTGCCAGCTTCAACCCCGAAGGCGCGCAGGCGCGGGGAGTGAAGACGCGGCGGCTGGACCTGCTGTTCCTCTTGTTGGTGGCGGTGACGGTGGCCATTGCCGTGCCGGTGATCGGCGCGCTGCTCATTTTTGCGCTGCTCGTCGGTCCGGCGGCTACGGCGCAGACTTTGAGCCGCAGTGTGGGCGGCGGGATTGCTCTGTCGATGCTGCTGGGCTTGGCCATCACCTGGGGCGGCTTGGCTGCAGCGTATACCATCGGCTATCCGGCCAGCACCTGGATCGCCACGCTGAGCTTCATCGCTTACGCTCTGGCGCAGGGTTGGCGCGCCTGGCGCCATGCCACCGCGCCCGACTGATCCGTCATCGGCGCATCGGCGCCGTGGCTTCCTACTCCCCATCCGAGACGTATGACACAGACCCGTTCAGACCGCCAAATCGCGCCTGCAACACCGATGCGCGTGATGCTGCGCGCCAAATTGCACCGCGCCACGCTCACGGGCGCCGATCTGCATTACGAAGGCTCGTGCGGCATCGACCAGACCCTACTCGACGCCTGCGACATCCTCGCCGGCGAACAGATCGAGATTTACAACGTCACCAATGGTGCGCGGCTGAGCACTTACGCGATCGCCGAGCCGCCGGGCAGCGGGCGCATCACCCTCAACGGCTCGGCGGCGCGCCACGCCGCGCTCGGTGATCTGCTCATCATCTGCACCTACGCGCCGATGGACGATGCCACCGCGCGCGCGTTCCGCCCACGTATCGCGCTGCTCGACGCCGGCAACCGGATCGCCAGCATGAAAGCGTGAGCCGGCCGACGGCGAAGTGCATCGCCCGGCGCCGGTCGGGCCATGTCTGGCAGCAAATGGCGTTCAGGCGGCGTTCAGGCGGCGTTCAGGCCAAGTGGGCGTCGAGGACGGCGCCTTGGTGCGAGCTGCCGACCAGCGCGCCGAATTTCGCCAGCACGCCACGGGTGTAGCGCGGCGCGGGCGGCGTCCAGGCCGCGCGCCGCTTGGCCAGTTCATCGTCGTCGACCTGCAGGGTCAGGCTGAGGCTGGGGGCATCGATGGTGATGATGTCGCCTTCCTGCACCAGGGCGATGGTGCCGCCGGCCATGGCTTCGGGGGCGACGTGGCCCACCACCATGCCCCAGGTGCCGCCGGAAAACCGGCCGTCGGTGATCAGCCCGACCGACTCGCCCAACCCGGCACCGATCAGCGCCGAGGTAGGCGCCAGCATTTCGGGCATGCCCGGGCCGCCTTTGGGGCCGAGGTAGCGCAGCACCATGATGTCGCCAGCGTTGATCTTGCCGTCGAGAATCGCCTGCAGTGCGCTTTGCTCGTCGTCGAACACGCGCGCCGGGCCGGTCATGCTGGTTTTTTTCAGCCCGGTGATCTTGGCCACGCAGCCGTTTTCCGCCAGGTTGCCTTTGAGGATGGCAAGGTGACCATGCGCGTACATCGGGTTGTCGATCGGGCGGATCACGCTCTGATCGGCGCGCGGCTGCGCCGGCACGTCGCGCAGGTTTTCCGCGACGGTCTTGCCGTTGATGGTGATGCAGTCGCCGTGCACCAAACCGGCTTCGAGCAAGATTTTCATCACTTGCGGGATGCCTCCGGCGCGGTGCAGGTCGGTGGCGACGTACTTGCCCGATGGCTTCATGTCGCACAGCACGGGTGTGCGTTTGCGGATCGCTTCGAAATCGTCGATCGAAAACGGCACCTGCGCCGCGTGTGCAATGGCCAGCAGGTGCAGCACGGCGTTGGTCGAGCCGCCGGTGGCCATGACCACGGCCACTGCGTTTTCCAGCGCCTTGCGCGTGACGATGTCGCGCGGTTTCAGACCGGCGCGAACCGCGGCCAACAAGGCGTGAGCCGAATCCCGCGCGGATTGCACCTTTTCCTCGTGCACATTGGCCATGGTGCTGGAGTAGGGCAGCGACATGCCCATGGCTTCGATCGCACTGGACATGGTGTTGGCGGTGTACATGCCGCCGCACGAACCACTGGTGGGTACGGAGCACTGCTCGATGGCGTCGAAGTCCTCATCGTTCATGCGCCCGGCGGCGTGCTCGCCCACGGCCTCGAATACCGAAACGATGTTCAGATCCTTGCCCTTGTAGTGGCCGGGGAGGATGGTGCCGCCATAAATGAAAATTCCCGGCACATTGCAGCGCAACATGCCGATCATCGCGCCGGGCATGTTCTTGTCGCAGCCGCCCACGGCGATGACGCCGTCCATCCATTGACCCTGCACGCAGGTTTCGATGCAGTCGGCGATGACTTCGCGCGACACCAACGAATACTTCATGCCTTCGGTGCCCATCGACATGCCGTCGGCGATGGTCGGGGTGCCGAACATCTGCGGGTTGCCGCCCGCGGCGCGTACACCCTCGATCGCGGCATCGGTCAGACGCTGCAGCCCGGAGTTGCATGGCGTGATGGTCGAGTGCGCGTTGGCCACGCCGATCATCGGATTGCGAAAATCCGATTTTTTATAGCCCATGGCGTAGAACATGGAGCGGTTGGGCGCGCGCGAAGCGCCGACGGTGATGTTTTCTGAACGCAATTTTTCGGTCATGGCTGCAATGAGAATACGAAACGTCAAATGAACAATTGTCGCGCGAATGCGATGGACACACTTTGCGCAAACCGGGTGGCAGACGTATCCAAAGGTAAATTCCGGGCTTGCGCCGGCCAGGCGGGGCGATTGGGCGTGCCGACCCCGTACACTTCACGCCCATGCTAGTTCACCCCGACTTCAACCCCATCGCCCTGCAACTCGGCCCGATCAAGGTGCATTGGTACGGCATCATGTACCTGCTGGGCTTCATCACTTTCTGGCTGCTGGCGCAAAAGCGGCTGAAAGATCAGCCGTATGCGCGCCAAGGCTGGACGTCGCGCGACATCGAAGACCTGCTGTTCGCCGGCGTACTCGGAGTGATTCTTGGCGGGCGCACCGGTTATGTGCTGTTCTACCAGCCGGGGTATTACTTTTCGCATCCCAGCCAGATCGTCGCGGTGTGGGACGGCGGCATGTCGTTTCACGGCGGTTTGCTCGGTGTGATGGTCGCGGCCTATTGGTTTGCCCGCAGCAGGCGCTATTCCTGGCTGCAGATCATGGACTTCGTCGCGCCGTTGATTCCGCCCGGATTGGCGTTCGGCCGCATCGGCAATTTCATCAACGGCGAGTTGTGGGGGCGGCCGGCTCCGGCGTGGTGGCCGGGGGCGATGATCTATCCCGAATCGGGCAGCATGGTGCCGCGCTTTCCGTCCGAGTTGTACGAGATGTTTCTCGAAGGCATCGTGCTGTTTGCCGTGCTGTGGTGGCTGTCGCGCAAGGAAAGACCGCGCGGGTTCATTGCTGGTTGCTTTGCCTTGGGTTACGGCCTGGCACGGTTTACCGCCGAATTTTTCCGCCAGCCCGATGCCTTTCTCGGCTACCTCTGGCTGCATCTGACCATGGGGCAATTGCTGTCTCTGCCGTTGATCGTACTTGGCATCGGCATGATCTGGTGGGCGCTGCAAAGGCAGAAACGGCTGCTCGCGCAGGGGCTGTCGGCGAGCTGACCATGCGGGTGTCTACCCGGGTGGAAGCCACTGCTCCGGGGTGGTGATGCGCAGCCCGAGCTCCAGCGCGCGTCGTGCCAAGCGCAGCACGGCCCGATCGCGGCTCAAGAGTGCTGCGGCCCGTCGTGCCAGCGCCAGATCGATGAACATCTGGTCGTCGGCGTCGGCGCAGGACAAACGTCGTTGCGCGGCGCCGGCTGCGTGACAGCGCCCCCAACGGGCAAAAGCCAGCACGAGCTTTTGTGCCGCTTGCTGCGGCTCGAAGCGTTTTGCCAGCGCCGGGTAGTGCACTACGCGCAGCGCTTCGGCGCGCATGTCAGCGGTGTAAATCCAGCGCACGCGCTGCGCCGCGATGGCCTGTGCCCAAGGTTGCACACGGGGATCGTCGAACAGCACCCAGTCGAGCACGACTTGGGTGTCGATGACCACGGCGGCAGCGCAATCAGCTGCAGTCGCGCAATCGGGGAGCGAGAGCATGGAGGGTGTCTGCCGGAACCCGTGCGGATGTTGATCCCTGAACCCTACTGGGACAGGTGGGCGAGGTCACTGTGTTTTGGGGACATCTGCGCGAGACGTCGCGCGCCCACACAAAATTTCCAAGCCCGAGGCACACATTTATCGGTTCAAGAAATGCCGACCCGAACGAGCCCGACAGACGCAATCATTCTACCCCCACCGCAGCAGCGCGGGCAGAGCGTTCAGAGCAACTGGCCGTCGGCGCCCAGGGCCTCGTCGAGCCGCTGGTTCAGCCGCGCCAGAACTTGGGCGTCTGCGGCATGTTGCGCCGCGTCGGCCAGCGGGGAGGCTGGCTGCGCGCTCATCGCCTGCCGGGCCTCGATCAAGTTGTGCGCCAGGTTGAGCGCGGCAAGCACCGCGATGCGCTCTCTCGCCCGGACCTTGCCCATGTCGCGGATGGCGCACATTTCATTGTCCACTTCGCGCACCGCGGCCAGCAGTGCGGCCTGCTCGTCGGCAGGGCAGGCCAGGGTGTAGACCTGGCCCATGATGTTCACATCCAACGTCGTGGTGGTCATGCGGTCGTCTCGGGCTTGCCGGGGATGGAGGTCGTCTGGTCCAGCCGCAGCAGCAGTTTGTCAATGCGCTGCGTGGCGTCGAGCAGGCGCTGGCGTAACTGGTCGCGCTCGGCTTCGAGCTGCTGCAAGCGCTCGCTGAGCAGAGCGTTGGTGCGCTGCAGTTCGGCATGACGCAGCAACAGGCGCTCGATGCGCTCCTGCAACTGTGCCACGGCGGGAGAGGGCTGGCGTTCGTCCATCCGGCCATTCTACGGGGTGGGGCGCCGGTTGCGCGGCGACGAACCCGTCGGCAAACGACGTTAAGATGCATGCCGTTGGTGCTCGCGCGGTTGTCGCCGCGTAGTTAAACGGGAAACAGGAAGAGCGCTGCCGCCGGCAAGCCTCCAGCCTGTGCTGCCCCCGCAACGGTCAGCGGCCGAAGGCACGAGCCTTCCGTCCGGACGCGCACCCCACTGAACCCAGCAGGTTTGGGAAGGGGGTTCGGATCGCGCCGCCAGCCCGGATACCGGCCAACACAGGGAGGTTGACGCGCTCGGGGTGAGCGCCGATGCGGCGAGTGGGCGCAGTGCCCGGTCGCGGTGTCGCGCCGCGCCGTTGCCCGCCGCCTCGTTCGCGCCCAGCCGTGCGGGGGAACACGGCGGCGCAACTCTTGCCGAAGTTCTCCCGTCATGTTCTGCACTGAATCGACTCGCCGCCGCAGCACGCCACCGGCGGCAATCCCCTTGTCTTTCCTGACGCTGGCCTTGGCCGCCGGTTGCTACAGCGTGCCGGCGGCGCAGGCGCAGACCGCATCGGACATGCCCACGCTGCCGCCCGTGGTGGTGTCGGCCACCGGCTATGCGCAACCGCTGTCGCAGGCGCTGCCCAGCGTCAGTGTGATCACCCGCGAGCAAATCGAGCAAAGCGGCGCGCAAAACCTCACCACCCTGCTGCAGCAGGTCGCCGGGGTGCAGGTCACCAGCAACGGCGGGCCGGGGCAGAGCGGCAACGTCTATTTGCGTGGCTTCGGCGGCCCCGACGTGCTCGTGCTGCTCGACGGCGTGCCGATCAACGCGCAGGACAGCACGGGGGTGGCTTACCTCAACAACTTCACCACCGACCAGATCGAGCGCATCGAAGTCATTCGCGGCAACGTCTCGGCGATCTACGGCTCCGGGGCGATCGGCGGGGTGGTGCTGATCACCACCCGCGAAGGCAGCAAAACGCCGCAGGCTTCGGTCGCCGCCAGCGCTGGCAGCCGCGGCACCTACACCGCCTCGGCCAACGCCAGCGGGGTGGTCGGCAACACGGCGCTGCAGGCGGGCATCAGCCGCTATACGACGCAGGGCTACAGCGCCATCAACCCGGCGCAACTGGCCAACGCCAACCCCAACGCCAACGGCTACCGCAACACCACCCTGAACGGTTCGATCGTGCAAACGCTCGCTGCCGGGCAAACCCTGGGATTGCGCGCGTTCCGCAGCGAAGGCCGCGCCAGCTATGACAGCTCCGGCTCTTACGCCAGCCCGACCGACACCAACCTCAGTTCGACCACGCAGGAGCTGGTTCAACTGTTCAGCGATAACCGTATCACCGCCGCCTGGCAGTCACACTTGAGCCTGTCGCAACAAAGCACGACCAATACGACGCAGAGTTTCAGTGCCTACCCCTACACCGGCAGCTACCGCACGCGCATCCAGCAGCTGCTGTGGCGCAATGTCGTGCAGCTCGGCGGAGGTTGGACGGCCACCGGCGGCGTGGATTGGCAGCAGCAGTCGATTTCGTCGATCACCGGGTCGATCGCTAGCACGCAGCGCAACGCCAAGGCCGTGTTCGCCGGCATCGACGGCGGTTTTGCCGGCAACGAGATTCAGCTGAACCTGCGGCACGATGCGATCGACGGCTACAGCGGGCAAAACACCGTCTACCTGGGTTATGGCCGCGAGCTCGGCGCAGGGTTCAAAGCGATCGCCAGCTATTCCACCGCGTTCAACGCCGCCCCGCTGGGCTACCTCTATGCGCCGTATTACGGCAACCCCGATCTGCGGCCGGAGAAGGCGCATTCGGCCGAAGCGGGGCTGCAGTGGGCGCAGGGCGCCAACGTGCTGCGTGCCATGCTGTTCCAGACCAAAGCAACCGACCAGTGGCAGTACGACTTCACCACCAGCACCTTCCAGAACATCGCCAGTAGCCGCACGCGGGGGGTGGAATTCAGCGGCCGCGGCGCATGGAACGGCTGGGGCTACGACGCCAATCTGACCTTGCAACAGCCGGTGAACACCAGCCTGCCGGGCGATCCGACGCTGCAGCGTCGCGCCCGCAGCCTGGCGAATGTCACCATCAGCCGCGAGGTCGGGGCGGTGTTGCTCGGTACCACGCTGCACTATAGCGGTGCGCGTTGGGACAACGGGCCCAGCAGCCGCGTGACCTTAGGCGCCTACACCACGGTCGATCTCACCGCCAGCGGCGCGATCACCCCGCAGTGGAGCTGGAATGCACGGGTGCAAAACCTGTTCGACAAAAAATACCAGACGGTCTACGGCTACAACCGCGAGCCGT
>Ga0078972_1001921_pt1 | contig 72792 bp, 81 predicted proteins | sample YelNatPaOPGAMG01_FD_67568 | JGI IMG/M metagenome (GOLD analysis project Ga0078972, IMG submission 67568) | Hot spring thermophilic microbial communities from Obsidian Pool, Yellowstone National Park, USA - OP-RAMG-01 (SPADES assembly) (version 2) | ecosystem: Environmental > Aquatic > Thermal... | reverse complement strand
AATTTTGGATCCGACTTTAGTTTGCTTTTTATCTTTTTCAAAACGATTTTTTCCGTCGAAAATAAATCTTCTCTTTTTAGATATCTATTTTCCAAACAATACCTTAAAACATCACCAACCGTACGAAACATCACTGCGGTTGGAAAGCCTGAATAGTAGAGTATGTTTAGACGATAGAATAATTTTGCGTATTTTTTAGCGCTTTGAAAGTTTTTGAAAACCCAAAGATTATTTTCCATTAAAAGATTCTTTAAAAAATAATCGATTTCTTTTTTGGTTGCTTCTTGGTTGCAAATGGCATTCCTTAATGAATAATCAATTCTATCTGCACAAAGATCAGGAAGTTCTCTTTCTAATAGAGGGAGGTTGTTTTTGTTTAAAATGGAATCTAATTTAATGCCGTATTTTGAAAGGATTGAGGGAATTTCTGAATTTTTTATGAAATCTTCAAAAATATTATCTTGGAAAGTGTGATTTTTCTCTGAACCTTCCTTGAAAACATAATCTAAAGCGTGCGAAAATACCCCGTGGGAAATATCGTGCAAAAGTCCGGCAATTTGTTCTTCAAAAGGGGCTTGAAATTTTTTAAGCAAAACGAAAACTCCAAAAGAATGCTCAAAGCGGGTAATTTTTTTAATCTTTTGAGGATAAAACTTTTGATACAATGGCAAATAGCCAACCTGGTCTATTTCTTTCAATCTTTGTAAGGAGGGAGAATTTATCAACTCTAAAATCAGGGGAGATTCAATTTTTACTTTTCCGTAAATCTTGTCTTGAAAAATCATTATTTATTTTTCTACAAAAATTTGGTTTTTTTCAAGCCCACACCAAAGCAAAAATTTTCCCTAGGTCTGACCTAGGGGAATCTTGGTTGCACGCCAAAAACGGGTATTTGCGCACAGCTGATCTTTTAGTAATAAAAAATCGGCACAATGGCCGAGAAATTAGAGAATTAAAATTTTTGATTTTCTTACTCTACCTCCTAAAAATTCTTGAATGTGAAGATAGGCACTTTTGTTATAACCTCTTGCCAATGGGTTTGTCGAGACACGGAAAATTATTCTTTTTCCTTCTCCCTCTTTGATAATCCTCTTTAAGATTGGTTCTAAAGGATAAACTCCCAAGGAAATGTAGATTACAGTAAAGTTTTCTAAGGGAAATTTGATTCCATCTCCAAAAAGGACTTCGACATTTTTGATTCCCCTCCTCTTTAGATACTCTCTCGCACCAACAACCATCCTTGGATCGTTATCAATGGCTACTACTTTTGCTCCAGTCATTCTTGCGATTATTTCAGCAGTATAAGGAATTGCTCCACAGCCTATTTGTAGAATTTTGTCAGATTTTGAAATTTTCAAACATTTTATCTCTTGGGGAACCCTAAAACCAAATACTCTCAAGTAAATTTCAGAGAACAAGTCTACCTTAGCTGCTAACAATTCAAACCATTTGAGAAAATTTTCAAAGAGCAAAAAATCACCAAAATTAAAATACCATTTAAAATTTAATTTGTCAAATGAATTTTAAGCAATTTTTAAAATTTTGCATTTTATTTTTCCGTTGGGAGCCTCGACAATTGCCTCGTCTCCTACTCTTTTCCCTAAAATTGCCTGACCCAAAGGAGATTTAAAGGAAATTTTCCCCTCTGTTGGGTTTGCCTCTTCTGGCTCAACTATCTGGAATTTTTGTTCTTCTCCGTTGAAAATCAAAATTACAACAGAGCCAACGTCAACCACTTTTTTGCTTTTCCTTTTGGTAATGATAACGGCGTCGTTCAAAATTGCTTCCAATTCGGCGATCCTCCTTTCGATGAATTCTTGATCATCTTTTGCCTGTTGATAAGCAAAATTTTCTGTCAAATCGCCAAAAGAGGCTGTGTGTTTTAGCCTTTCTGCAATTTCCCTTCTTCCCTCTGTTTTCAAATATTCCAATTCCTTTTTCAATTTTTCATAAGCTTCCGGGGTTAATTTCTTTGGCATATAATTTTTTAGATATAGAAAAACAAGAGGGCTTGTCAAGCCCTTTTTAAAAAATTGAAGAGGTTTTTAAATTAATCCCTTCTCCCTAAAGCTGAAAATTTTGTTTTTTGAAATAATAACATGGTCTAAAACGTCAATTCCCATTATTTTTCCTGCTTCTTGGATTCTCTTTGTAATTTCCAAATCTGCTTTTGAAGGAGTTGGATCGCCAGAAGGATGGTTGTGAACTAAAATTACAGAGGCAGAATTTTTCTCTAATGCATGTTTGAAAATTTCTCTTGGGTGGCAAATGTTAGCATCTAGAGTTCCGACAAACAAATGCTTTTTGAAAACAACTTCGTTTCTGGCGTTCAAATAAAGAGCAGCCAAATGCTCTCTTTGTTTTTCTCTTAAATAAGAAAATTGGGCGACAACATCTTTTGAAGATTCAATCTTTGGCAATGTTTCCTCCCCTAATTTTAAAATTCTTTTTGTGAATTCGATAGCTGCCAAAATCGTACAGGCTTTTGCTTTATCAATTCCTTTAATTTGAATTAAATCCTCGTATTTTAATTTTTGAAATTTCTTTTTTGGAAACTTTCTCAAAATTTGTTTTGCCAAATCCAAAGCTGATTTTTCTTTAGTTCCGGTTCTCAACAAAATTGCCAAAAGTTCCTCGTCTTTTAAATTTTCTGGTCCTTTTTCAATCAATTTTTCCCTCGGTCTCTCCACCTTTGGCATTTCCCTAATTAAGATTTTTCCCTTTTTCATTTTTCTAGTTTCGCCTAAGACCATAAAAAGTTAACCATTTGACAAAATTTAAAATCATTCCTTTTTATTCTAATGTTCTTAAGAACATTAGAACTTTCTTTCCCCTTTCAGTAAGCTTGTGGCGGACGCTGGCTCCCTCTGACCTCTTCATGATTAATCCTGCGATTGTTAATCTTCTAATGTGCTCTGAAGCGGTCTTCAAATTGATTCTCAATCTTTCTGCTATTTCCAAAACAGAGAGCTCTGGTTCTTTTTCTAAAAGCTCTAAAATTTCAATTCTCCGATGATTAGAAAATCCTCTAACAATCCTTTCCAATTGACGATAAGTTTTCTTTAACGCCATTTTCTTGGTAAATTCTTGACAAATTTCTAATTTATGCTCTCTTATTCCAATGTTCTTAAGAACATTGGAATGTCAATTAATCTTTTTACCGACTCTTCGCTTTATTGTTCACTGCTCATTGATTATTGCCCTCTGTTTATTGTTCGTTGTTTATTGCTCGCTGTTCGTTGCTTTTGGGCCCTGTATTCTCTCCAGAGTTTTGCTGCCTGAGGGCAATTTTCATCCAATTCTAAAAGAATTTTTGCCTCAATTTCTGCTGTAAAAACTTCTTTCCTTTCTTTTACAAAATCGAAAATTTTTTTTGTTATTTTCTCAACCAATTCGTTTTTCTTTTCCTGAGGAAGGTCGGTTCCTTCTATTGCAGAAATCAAAGACTTTTTGATTTTGTTTAAATTAAACTCTTCTCTTTTTCCTCCTTTTTTAATTACCTTGATCATGTTTTTGTTTTTTGATAGTCCATTTTTGCCTCAAAAATCACTTGTTTTGCTAACTCTGGATCTCCGATTTGATCCAAAACGAACTCTCCTTTTTCAGCCGCAGTTTGGATTCTTAAATCACCGTAGTGATAAATAGAGGGTAAAATCCCTTTAATTTTTACAGTCATGTCTTGAATTTTATCTAACTCAACGCTCGAATATTGAACGTTAAATAAACTGATCAATTTTGCCTCGATTATTCTTTTGTTAGTGATTATCCAATAGGTTAGATAGTACTTTGTGACAGCAAAAAAAATGAAACACCAAAAAATTGGAAGAGTCAAAGAGAAAAGAAGGGCAAAGATGAAATTCAGTTTGATGGTCGAAAGTCCAGGAAAGTTTTCAATGAGAAATTTGGGAAATGAAACTTTGTAAGAGATGAAAAATAAAACCAAAAGCAGAAAGAGAATTATAAAGGATAATAAAGGAAAGATTTGAAACCTCAAAATTATTGGATGGCGTCTCTTTAAAAGATAAATTCTTTCGTTTGGTTCTAAAGTTATCATTTTAGATTAAAAGAAAAGAAAGAAGGGACAAGAAAAGAAAGAAGAGGTTGCCAAAAAATAGGGAAAGTAAAATTTTTCTCTCTTCAAAGGGAATTTGGGGCTTGAACCTTTGAAAATGGTATAAAATAGTAAAGGAAAAGCCAAAAGAAAAGAGAAAAACTAATAAAAGTAAAATAAAAAGAATGGTTTTCATCATGGCTTTTTTTATTTTACAACTTTCAAATTAAAAAGTAAAACCAGAGTCAGGAGGCTCAAAAACAAAGAAAAAGAAAATGGGGCGAAAATTCCAATTTTATCCCATAAAATTCCTGCTAAAAATGAGGCTGGCAAAGAAAAAAGCCCAATGATCATTTGATAACCTCCTAGTGCTGAAGCTCTAATTTCTTGTGGGACTAATTCTGAAACGAAGGCTCTTTGTGAGGGTTCTAAAGCCCCTTTGTGAAGGCCATAGAAAATGAATGCCAAAATTATTCCAAAATAGTTTTTGAAAAACAAAAAAATTAGGCAAACTAAAATCCAAAAGAGAAATGAGATTTCTAAAACTTTCTTTCTTCCGATTTTGTCTGAAAGCTTGCCAAAGGGAATTGAAAATAAAGAGGCAATGGCAGTGAAAATTAAATATAAAACTGGAATAAAGCCAGTTTTAAAACCGAATTCGTTTGCAAAGACTAATAAAAAAGAATAGGAAAAAGCGCCAAGAGAAAAGATGGAGCTCAAAATCAAAAAGTAGCGAAACTGGGGAGTAAAAGATTTTAGAGAAATTCCTTTGAAAATTTTTGTCGAATCTCTCTTTTGCTCTTTGACAAAAATTAAAATCAAAATAACGCCAATTAAAGATGGAATCGATGCTAAAAGAAAGAGTTTTTTAAATCCCAAAAAATTAACTAGTAAAATACACAACAAAATCCCAACTACCGCTCCCAAATTATCCATCATTCTCAAAAATCCAAAATTCTCTCCCCTATCTTGATCTGTTGATAAATCTGCAATTATTGCATCCCTTGGTGCTGACCTGATTTTTCCTGCCCTGTCTAAAATTCTAAATGGAATTAAAGAAAGCCAATTTTTAGAAATTGCATAGCCAATTCTTGATAGCCCTCCCATTAAATATCCAAGCCAAACGAAAATTTTCCTTTTTTGAATTCTATCTGAAATGTATCCAGAAATTGCTTGAGAAATTGAAACCAAAGCATCTCCGAGACCGTCCAAAAATCCCAAAACTGACATATTCGCTCCCAAACACCTGACAAAAAGTGGCCAAACAGGATAGATGATGTCAGATCCCATATCGTTCAAAAAAGATGCAATCCCAAAAATTTTAACTTTCTTTTTTGATTCTTTATCCATTTATTTTTTAATATAACTCAACCTATTAAATTTATGAATCCATTGTCTCAATATTTTGGGGAGTTTTCCCAAAGATGATTTTATTTTTTTCTTTTGAGAGTAAGAGAGATTATAAATTGGATAAAATTCGGGGTTATCGGTAACTAATAATAAAGCGAGTGCTGGAATTTTTTTAAGGTTTGAAAATTTATACAAAAAATAGGTTTCCATATCTCCCAGTTGGATCTTTTTTGTTTTCTTCCTTCGATTCGTTAATAATAGTCGATGGCAAAGAGCTATTTTGTACTTTTTACTCTTTGGAAGCAGAATTTCTTTTGGTAGAAAGGGTCTAATTTCTTTTTTTTTAAAAACAGAAGATATTGGAATTACAAATTTCCCGGGTGTTATTTCTTTAGCAAAGGAGGTACAATAACCTAAAAAGATTACTTCTTTAATCATTTTTGGATCCAAGACGTCTAAACAATCTCGAATATAATTAGTCCCTGAAGGAATTTTTAAAAGAGTAACTGAACAGGAATTAATTTTTAACACTGCTCTCTCCCACCAACCTTTCGTCTTTTCTTCTACTGGAAAACTATTTTCAAGAATCGAAAATATTTTACTAATTGGTGTAATCACTAAAATATCTCTTGGTAAAGAATAGGTTCCAAAGAATGTAAAGAAAATTTTCTGATGAATGGATTTAGTTTTTTTATCGCCCATAAGTTTTATCAAATAATGTGTCTAAAAAATGAGATAGGCGGGTTAATCCTCACTTCAAATTCTCGAAGTTTCCACAAAAAATAATCTAAAAGTTTTTTATTCAAAATACATTCTCTTTCATCAACTCCATGTTTAAACCTCATTAAACCATCCCAAAAACATCCTCCGCCACAAATTCCGATAGCAGGACAATCTTGACAAAATGGATTGTTAATTGGAATTACTTTCACGAAATAATTCAGATCGTACTTTTTCCCAGAGGGTAAAGTATCAATTTTTGAACAATAGGTAGTTTCTCCGTTTGGATAAAAAGTCACTTGTTCCCCTACTAATTTGCAGGCATAGAATCGAAATTTTTTTGTTAAAAGTGGTGAAAATCTTTTGGCTAATTGATCGATATAAATTTTATTTTGAACAACAAAATCAAACAGCTTAATCATTTGATCTGTGTACTCTTCCATGTCTAATTTAAGAGGGGTTTCTTTCACAAAATGGGGAAAATTAAAACCCATGTAGTTTACGCCCAAATTTTTATAAAAGAATTTTACGATTTTTGAAAGATGCTTTACATTATGGTTCAAGCATAAAGCAGCTATTCCTACTTTAACTTTATTTTCTTTAAGAGTTCGAAGGTTTTGTATTGTGCAGTAGTAAACCTCTTTCCCATTTGCAAACCTTCGAAATTTGTTATCTTTCCTCTGACCATCTAGAGAAACCATTACTCTTACATGTGGAGCCTTTTTTAACGTGGATAAAATTTCACCATTTAATATTGTGCCATTAGTAAAAATTTTTATTGGGTCTTTAATTTTTTCTATAAAAAATTTTACAATCCGCCAGTTTAGAAATGGTTCTCCTCCAGAAATCATCACTGAACCATGTTTTATTTCTTTTTGATAAAAAGAAAGGATTTTTTCGGCCGTTTCTAAATTCATCGTTTGATTTAGTTGATTCAATCGATTTTTAAACACCAGACAATATCGGCAGGCTAAATTACAAGAGAAATTAACTTCTACTCTAATTTTTTGAGGATGTGGAACTTCAAATTTCAATTTGGATGTATTTTCTTCCATCTCTTTAGCAATTTTTCCAATGAGATGATAAAAACTTTTTGGTAAATACCGCCTATCGAAATTAAGTCGATTAAAAATAATCATCCCTTCTTTTCTTTCAAAAAGAAAGATATTTTTAGAGAACTGGCGAACTAATGAAGGAGTAAATTTCTTCATGGTTTATTAAAGATAATATGAATTCCTTCGTCTTTTAATTCTCTTTTAAAAATTTTCTTTAAAAAAGTCCGATAAATCTCTCTTCCTACATATCCCAAATAACTTTTTGGAATAAATTTCCAATCAGGACATCGATTGCAAGGTATCATCGAGAAATCTCCTTGAAGTTGCCTTTTCCTCAATTCTTGCATTGTTTTGTTATTCCATATTTCCAAGAGATTTTCTTTTTTCAAATCTCCGACTTTGAGTTCTCCTGTTAAATCTTGGCAACATACAATTACCTCACCGTTCCACAAAATTACCAGTGTTTCCCACAAATAAAAACAAGGGGATCTTTTTAAAATTTTTTCTTCCAATTTTTGAGGATCTTCAAACCGTGCTATTTCGCGGGTTCGCATGGCTCTAGAGCAAAACGATTTTACATTGATAAAATTTATATCGGTTTTTTGCCATTTTTTAACAAAATCTTTGATTTCGTTTTCATTTTCTTTCATTCTTATAATCTGAATTTGAGTTTGGGTGGGAAAATTATATTGCTTTTTAATTTTGAGAAAATTCAAAACATTCCTTTCAACCACTTCAAACTTTGCTCTCTCCCTAATTCTCTCGTATGTCTCTTTAGTATTTCCGTCCACAGAAAAAACGATATAATCTAACCCAGCTTTCATAAGTTGAAAAGACATTTCTTCAGTTAAAAGAGTAGCATTGGTAGAAAGTCTAGTTTTAATTCCGTTAAGCTTTAATAAGTTTATAATTTGAGGAAGTTGGGGGTGCAAAAGGGGTTCGCCGTTGAAATGTAACCAGATAAATTGTCCTTTTAAAACTTTTTCATTCTCTTTAATTATTTTTTTCAAAAATTCAATCTCAATAAAACCCTGAGGTCGAGTGTCTTTATTAACACACATTGGACAATTTAAATTACAAAAATTTGTCACTTCTATGTTCATAATTTTGGGAAAAGAAGAGAGGATTGTTTTGCCTTTTATGTATTCTTTGACTTTTAAAGGAATCATGGTGTTAAGTGGGAATAATCGTTTATTTTAGAAAATTGAAACTTTTTACTTTTCTTTTCAAGAATTGTTACTGAAGTAGGTAAAAAATGAATTTTGTCTATTTCTTCCATTGATAAATTTGAAAAAAGGTTTAATAAAATTTTGATAATGGTTACATGTGTGACTAAAACAATATTTTTATTTTTCTTTGATTTAGAGATTTTTTTTAAAAACTTCAAAACTCTTGCGGCTGCCTCTTTGTAACTTTCACCTTCGGGTATTTTAAAATTCCATTTATCTTTTTTTCTTTTAAAAAATAAATCAGGATATTTTTCCTCTGCCTCTTTTAAACTCAGCCCTTCAAAAATTCCAAAATTTACTTCACGCAATGCAGGTGCCAAAATTACTTTACAATTTAAATTTTTAGAAAGTATTTTTGCAGTTTGATAACATCTTTTCAGTGGACTTGAATAAATCGTATCTATTTTTTCATTTTTTAATCGCAAGGCTAGCTTTTTAGCCTGTAAAATTCCTTTTTTTGTTAATTCCAAATCTGTATAGCTTAAAAATCCTATCTTTTTCCATTTGATTTCACCATGTCTTATTAAGAATAACCTCATGTTAATTCTCTTGAGCTTAAAATTCGCTGTCTTAATTGACCGCAACCTCCTTCAATATCTTGTCCATAACTATCGCTTATTCTATAACTTATATGTGCTTTCTCCAATGCTTCTACAAAAAGTGTCAAATTCGGTGATTTTTCGAAGGGTAATCCGGTATAGCAATAGTTTTTTAAAATTACATGGAAATTTCTACCCTCTATTAATTTTAATAATTTAAATAATCCTCTCAGGTCATCTTTGCTATCATTTACCCCTTTGAGAAGTAAATAAACAATCGTCAGAGGTTCGTCTGCCTTTATTTTAGAGTCGTAATAATTGAGAGCCCCAAAAATTTCTTTCAATGGATAAGAAATTGGAATTAATTTAGAACGCTTCTCATCAGTTACTGCATGAAGAGAAAAATACAAACTTATAGGCAAGTTTTCTTTCGCAAGGGCGTATATTTTTTCGGGTATTCCTACTGTTGATAACAAAATTTTCACAGTGCTTAAGGCCGGGGAATTGAGAAAAGACCTTACAGCTTCTACCACGTTTTCATAGTTCAATAATGGCTCCCCCATCCCCATGAAGGATATTACATCAATTTTTTTGCCTAAGTCTTTAGATATAACGAAAACTTCCTCTATTATTTCTCTAGCGCTCAAATTCCGCCTAAATGGATCTTGGCCGGTTCGGCAAAAAACACATTTTACTGGACATCCAACTTGTGAAGAAATGCACAGAGCGGTGCCCTTATATGAAAAAGATACAGCTTCTATAATATTATTATCTTTCAATAAAAGGATGTATCTTATTGCATCCTTTCCGATTACTTTTCGTGCTATTTTAATTTCTTTCATAAATCAAATTATCATTTGAATAATAAGAATTGTTTTGACATTTTGCCATAAATGGACAGCCATAAAATTTCTGATTTGCTCTCTCGTTTACCATTTTTCTATATTTTAAAATTGGCCTCGAATTGATTAATTTTTGGAAAGGCATTTCTTTTAGAGTTTTATTTGTAATGAAATTTTTATCTATTTTAGCAATCCAAGAGCAAGGTGCCAAGTTTCCTCTCGAATTTAAGAAAAATAAATTTTTTCCACCAGGACAAGTTTGCAAAACATCTTTTTTTTCTCGTTGAAAAATATCGATGAATACTTAATTTAATCTTGTTTTTATATTTCTTCTTTAAAGTTTCTATTTCTTTTATAATTGAACTGTATTCTCTTTTCGGATAAATCTTGGGATTTTCTTTAAATCTTCCTACTTTAATAAGCCAACTAAATCTCAGCTCTTTTATTCTCAAATTCGCACAAAATTTTACCATTTCTTCTAAAAAATCTTCATTTCTCCTCCAAATGATACATCCTACTCTTAGAGGAATTCCATATTTTTTGATTATCTCTAAATTCTTCACAATTTTATCAAAAAAATTTCCTCCTCTAAGAGTATTGTGAATTTCGGGTAAATGTCCATCTAAACTAACGTGTAACATATCAACTCCAACTTTAGAGAATTTTTTAATAATCTTTTCATTTAAACAAAAACCATTGGTAGCAATGCTAACTATCGCTTTTTTCTTTTTTAAAAATTTCACAATATCAAAAAGATTTTCAACTAAAAGAGGTTCGCCACCACTAAAATAAAATTCTTTGATTCCAAAAGATACTATTTCTTCAAGCCTTCTTTTGATAAGTTTTTCATCGGAGAAAACGAATTCATCAAAATCTATGTTCGAAGAGGCATTCGCACAGCAGTGTTGGCAAGACATGTTGCACCTTGAAGTCATTTCCCAAACAATTTTTTTCCATTTTGGGGGAATTGTAAAAAGACAAAAATCAAAATTCATAAAAAAATTTTATCACAAAAAATAAAAAGAGGCAAGTCCCTTAAGAGACTCGCCCTTATCCCCTTACTAATTTCTTTAAGGTACAATTTTTGATTTGACCTCTACAGTCGGTTCTTTGTTTTTGAACTAAGCTTGGGTGGTTGCAATAGTAATGGAATCTTTTCCATTTCCCTGAGAAGAAAATATAAAAGTGTGGGCAGATTCCTATATCTACTCCTTCTTTCTGAAGTAGATAGCAAAGGTAAAGTTGTTCATCTGGAGGATAGGATGAAAGAGGTTCTTTAGATATATTTATTGCGATTAAGATCTCATTTAGCCGATTAATTCTCGAAAGAACATCTGGTAACCCTTTCAGTTCCTCTAGATGTCCTCGAATTTTTATTTCTCTAAATACTTCATCCATGAATATCTTCATTCTATCACCCCTTTCTCAAAAGCTTCCGGCAAGAGATGAGATGTGGGCAGGGTTAACTTTAGAGCAGCTATTTGGTGAGCGTATTTCATTGCCTCTTCGATTTCTTCACCTTCTAGATATTTTACAAGAAAAGCAGCAGCGAAAGCGTCACCGGCACCAATAGAGTAAGGGCGAGTAACAGCGATGGTTCTCTTTGGTGCGATTTTCCATTCTTTTTCTCTAAATCTAGCGATCGCTGATCTTTCCTGATCTGTAATCACTAATAGAGCGGAATTAAATTCGGCAAGATGGATTCTTTCAGATTCTTCCCGATTCATGAAGATGAAATCGGCTGTTTCTTTGATAAAATTCAAAATGGAACTAAGATCTTCCTTTCTCACAGTACCTATTCCTGCAATACTCACAGCAATTTTTAGGGAGTTACGTTTGGCGCATTCAACTGCTTTTTGCCATTCAATTTTTAGTTTAGGAGAGTTTGCACTGAAAAGACTCGTAAAAAATATTCCTTTAGAAATCTTTTCGATCTCTTGCTGCACAGGAAGTGTAAAATGAAAATCTTCTGAAGCTTCGTAGTCTACTAGTTTGTAAAGGATTTTTTCGTCTTTTCCAACCACCAGAGTAATTATTCCGCTTCTTCCATTTTTAACCTGAATGTGGTCGAGGTGTAATTTTTTTACTTTCTTAGCTAACTTTACTATCTTCTCGTGAAGAATATCCTCACCCAAAGCTCCAAGAAAAATTGTATCCTTTCCTAGTACTGCAGTGTTAATAGCAAAGTTCATCTCTACCCCTCCTATTGAAACAAAAATCTGTGGAGGATAAAGTTTGACAGTTAAATCTAGAATTGGCCGTCCAAAGCTCACGAAAATCATTTTCTCACCTCCTCACTCCTTATAATTTTGTTAAGGTGCATTTTTAATATTATAACTTTAATTTTATTTTGTCAAGAGTTTGTATCGAAAATGCTATAGCTTTAAAAAGAATTATTAACATCCTAATCATTTACGAAATCTTCTTCGCTAAAAACTTGAATTTTGTTTTCCTTTAAAAGTCTCGCTGTTACTCCGTCCCCTCTAATCAATTTCCCTGAAAAAGTCCCATCGTAAATTTTTCCGCAACCGCAAGAAGGACTTTTTTGTTTTAAAATCGCTTTTTTAATTTTTAAAATTTTTGCAATTTTTAAAACCTCTTTTGCTCCTTTTTCAAAATATTTTGTTACATCCTTTCCAGATTTTGTAATCACTCTTTTCCCTCTTTGCTCTGCTGGCTCTCTTGGAATAGGCAATCCTCCTAAAATCTCAGGACAAACTGGAATTAAAATAAAATTTTTTGCCAATTTTAAAATTTTTTCATTTTTGTTTGAGGTCCCATCGTATTTGCAATTTATTCCCAAAAGGCAAGCAGAAACTAAAATTTTCTCATTTTTGGAATGTTGGTCCATGACCTGGATAAATTTTCATTCCCTTTTTGATAATTTTTTCCAATTTCTCAAGAGAATTTTTCAGATCTTCCTCAGATCCCCCTGGTAAATCAGTCCTTCCATATCCATCTTCAAAGATCGTATCTCCTGTAAAAATAAAATTTTCTCCTAAAATACAAATCGATCCTTTTGTGTGCCCTGGTGTATGGATAATTTTTAAATATTCATTTCCAATTCTTATTTCCTCTCCGCCATCTAGAAATTGGTCTGGTTGAAATTTTATGAAATTTTTTTCTCCTTTGTGAATTAAAATTTTTGCTCCGGTTTTTTCTCTCAATTTTAGAGCAGCTAATGTATGGTCTAAATGATAATGAGTTAAAATAATGTAATTTAATTTTTTGCCCTCAATTTCTTTTAAAATCTCTTTCAAATTTGCTCCAGGATCTATCACTATCGCTTCCTCTCCAGAAATTAAAATGTAGCAATTTGTCAAAAGAGGACCGACAACAAGATTTTTAATTTCCATTTTTCGATTATATCAAATTTTTCTATAATGAAATAATGCCAGCGAATTTGCCTCCTCAATTTTTTGAATTGCAAAGAAAATTGAATCAAATAAAGGATATTCAAGAAAAAATTGAGATTTTACAAGAGATGCTTGCCATTTGCCCAAAGCACAAAGGAACAGAAAGAGTGCAAGAGGAAATTAAAAAGAAAATTGCAAAGTTAAAAAGAGTGCAGCCAAAGAAAGTAAAGAGAGAAGAAATTTATTTTGTGAAGAAGGAGGGGGCAGGGCAGGTTTTGATTTTAGGACCTCCAAATTCTGGGAAAACTTCTTTAACAAATTTACTTTGCAATACAAATTTTAAAGTTGCAGATTATCCTTTCACGACCCAATTGCCAACTCCAGGAATGCTAAAGTATGAGAACATTTTAATTCAAATTGTAGACACTCCTCCTTTAACGAAAGATTTTAAGCCCGGTTGGCTAAAAAATTTGGCAAGGCAAGCAAATTCAATCTTGGTTTTGATAGATTTAGAGAATGATCCTGAAAATCAACTAAAAGAAATTGAGGAAATTTTGAATGAGTGGAAAATCGAAAAAGGAAAAATTTTATTTGTGGGAAATAAAATTGATTCGGAAAGAGGAAGAAAAAGTTTTGAGAAATTGAAAAAGGATTTTGAGATTTTGAGTATTTCTGTAAAAGAAAAAATCGGAATTGAAGAACTAAAAAGAAAAATTTTTGAGGTGCTAAAAATTATTAGGGTTTATCCGAAAGAGCCCAAAAAGGAGGTGGATTTTGAAAATCCCTTTGTCTTAAAAAGGGGAACAAAATTGATAGACTTTGTAAAAGAAATAAACGAAGAATGGGCAGAAAGATTTAAAGGAGCAAAGCTTTATGATAAAGATTTAAAAAATTTCAGAATCGTTGGAAGGGATTATGAACTGAAAGATGGGGACGTTGTTGAAATTAAAATTTAAAATAAAAAATTGCCCAAAGGGCAGAAAAAGGCAGGGGCATCGTTGGATCGAACGGAAGTACTTAAGGAAGTTAAGGTAATAAAGTGGATTGTAGAAAATAGGCTGGATTTAAAGACTTTCTGTTGAACAAATGGAATCCTCGGAAATCGAGGTATGAAAGGAGATTATCGGAAACTTTGGAAGGTACGGCAAGGGATTGCTTCGCCCCTGCCCAATTCCAATTTAGCAAACCAAAAAACTTTGTCAAGGATTATGAAAAAAATTTTCGCAATTTTGCACAATATCAGGAGTTGCTACAATGTTGGGGCAATTTTTAGAACTTGCGATGCAATAGCCATTGAAAAAATTTATTTAACAGGTTATACTCCAACACCAGAAAGAAATCCTGAAAAAATTAGAAAAACTGCTTTGGGGGCAGAAGAAACAGTAAAGTGGGAATATGAAAAGAATGTTGGAAAGGTAATAGAGAGATTAAAGAAAGAGGGAATAAAAATCGTTGCCTTGGAAACTGAGGAAAAAGCTCTCCCCTACTTCAAATTCAAACCAAAATTTCCCCTGACAATTTTAGTTGGAAATGAAGTTAGAGGTATCGACAAAAGAACATTAAAGAAGGTAGATTTTGTTGTGAAAATTCCGATGTTTGGTAAAAAAGAGTCTTTGAATGTAGCAGTCGCTTTCTCAATTTTTGCCTATTATTTGAGGATTGAATCTTTATCCAGAAATGAACTTTAATGAACTTTTTAAAATCTCAACTTTAAATTCTTTTTCCGGTTTTTTAACCTCACCATCGATTTCCCAAAAGGCTGATTCTTTCACTAAAATTTTCAAAGAATTTGAAAAAAGATAGGTTTTAACTTCTGGTATTTTGAGATGCTTTCCTTTAGTTGCCAAAAACAAAGTATAGAGTGCTTTTGGCTTTGAAACTGGATAAATTTTGCAAAGGTTAAGCTTTCCATCTGAAATTGAAGCTCCTGGGTTAATTTTAAAAATTCCTCCGTAACTTGGAGAGTTAGTAATTGCTACCAAAACCAATTTTTCTCTAAGATTAATTTCTCCAATTATCTCAATTTCATAGGATGGAATTTGAAAAATGATTTCTTTTAGGGCAGCGAAAAGGTAGCTCAATTCTCTTGGCAAAAAGGAGTACTTTTCTTTTATTTTGTTTGCCAAATCGTTTATTTTTGCATCAAAGCCAAGAGAAAAACAATTGATGAAATATTTTTGATTCACTTTTCCAACATCGACAAGAGTTTTCTTTTCAGATTTTATTACTCCAAATGCCTTTTTAATGTCTTTTGGGATTCCTAAGGCTTTTGCAAAATTGTTTCCGCTTCCAGTTGGAATTATTCCGATTGCAAAATTTTCTGGAATTTTCTCTTCCATTATTCCGTTAATTACTTCATTCAAAAGTCCATCTCCTCCACAAACAATAATCATTTCAAATCCCTCTTTTATCGCTCTCTTTGCTAAATTTTTTGCCGACTTTGGAGAATCTTCCCCTTTTTCCGTTAATTCAAAATCAACTTCGTTTTCCTTTTTCAACTCCAAAATTTCTTTTTCCAATTCCTTTTTGAGTGGAGGTTTTATTATAAATTTGTATCTCACACTACTTTCCCTTCCAAAAATGTTTTCGTCCTTTTTATATGCTTAATTCCTGCTAAAATCGCAGCAGGAAAAATTATCTTGAAAGTTGTTGGATAAAGGAAAAGTAATAGAATAACAGCGGCTACGATTCCAATAACTCTTCCCAAAACTTGTGAAATGAAAATGGTAAAAAGTCCTTTGATTTTTTGTCGCAAATTTCCTTCTAATTTCAATCTTCTTTTCATTAAAATCTCTGTCAAGAAAATGCAAAAGCCAATTACCAAAAGAATTAAAAATAAAGCTTTCCAATTCAAATAGATTAAAATTCCGGCAGAGGTAGCCAATCCTCTTCCTCCTTTAAACTTCAAAAAGATTGGCCAGTTGTGACCTAAAACTGCAAAAAAGGCAGCCAATGTTTGGGGCAAAATTTGACCTGGAAAAAATTTTTGAGCCAAAAACACTGATAAAATTCCTTTTCCCAAATCTCCAACCAAAGCTATAAAAGTTGCTTCAATTTTTCCAGTCGCCCTCCAAACGTTTGCAGTTCCAATATTTCCAGAGCCTACTTGATAAAGATTTTTTCCGTAAGCTTTGGCAACCAAATAGCTAAATGGAATTGAACCCAAAAGATAACTGATGATTGAAATTAATACTAAGTTCATTTAATTTTCTTTTGACAAGACGCTAAGCGTCTTGAAAGCAACGCTAAGCGTTGCAAGTTGGTTTTATTTCTTTTGGTTCTTTTTTTGGTTCCCAAATTCGACCTTTTTCAATGATATGAATTACTTTAAAATTTTTCTTTTCTAATTCTTGCGAAATGAATGCTCTGTGGCATTTCCAGGGAAATTTTTCTGCGCAAACGATCGCCGTTCTTTTATTTTCTGCAATTTTTATTAATTCCTCAAGTCCCTCTTTAAATTCTTCGCTTTTCATATAATTTTCGTACCCTCCTTTCCTATAGCCTCCAAGCTTTTCAATATGAAAATAATCTATTCCGTTTTCTCTTAAAAATTTTTCAAAATTCTCCTTTTTGAAATGGGGAAAAAGTTTGGAAGTGGGAAAATGTCTAACATCGACAACTGTTTTAATTTGGTATTCTCTTAAAATTTCTAAAAAATTTTCAATAGAGCGGTTTGAAGTTCCGAGAGTATAAATTTGATTCATTGTTTAATTTTATCAGAACTTGATTTTCAATTTAAAAAATGCTATTTTTAGCTTGGTGGAAAAAATTGGGAGGAATATTGGCTGTTAAGAAAGAAATAGTAGAAAAAATTTTGGAAGATCCAAAATATGGGAAGGAATTTGAAAAAGTTTTGAATGAATTTCTAGAAGGAAAAAAGAAGGTAAAGCACATTAAAAAAATCGTATGGAAATTTTGTAGAGAAAATAATTTGAAATGTGGGGAGTTAATTTATGAATAAATTATTCTCGTCCCCACTTTTTTATTTTTTAAACACTTTTCCAAATTTCCTTTTTTTCCTCCGATTATAAAAACTTCAATTTTCCCCTTTGCCATTTCCATTGCCTCTTTCACTTTATGTGTCATTCCTCCTGTAACATCAATTTTATTCGCCCCTTTTAAAAACTTTTGAATTTTTGAAAAATTCTTTTTGCTTATCTCTGGAATTATCTTTCCCCTTGAATCATAAACACCTTCAACATCGCTCATTAAAATTATCTTTTTTGGCTTTAAAAATTTTGCCAAAAGTTTGAAAATTTCTTCAGTGGATAAAATCGTGCAACCTAATTTTTCATCTGAAATTACATCGCCAAAGACGACGGGAACTAGATCGTTTTTTAAATAATTTTTAATCGGTTCTAAGAAAAAAGATTTAATTTTTCTTTTTGAGCAAAAAATAAATGCGGAGGGTTGAACAGAAATTGCCTTCTCTCCAGCTTTTATTAGTTCTTTGACCAAAATCCTATTTAAAGTGGATGCATCATCTTCTACTATGCAATGGCCGATTTTACTTTTTTCATTTATATATCCTTCTTTTGTTTTAAATTTCTTTGCCGAAACATGAGCAAAGGATCCTGCTCCATTCCCAATTAAGAGTCTAAATTTATACTTTTTCCTCAAATTAACAATTTCTTTGGCTATTTCTTGAATTTTTTTCCGATTAAGAGTGTAAGGCTTTCTTTTTGTGATCAAAGCGCCCCCAATTTTTAAAAAAATTAAATTCATCGATTTTAAAAAATAAACTATGTGGGCGAGGGAGGATTCGAACCTCCAACCTCATGCTTGTGATGCATGCGCTCTTCCATTGAGCTACTCGCCCTTTTTTAATTTTGCAAAATTTGAAAAAATAATCAAGGAAAAATAAAATAGAAGAATGAGGATTTTCCAATTTTATTTCAATCCAGAAGCAAAAGAAGATTTGATTTTTGATAGTTTTTGTTTTGAGCCTGAAAACATTTATGAGAAAAGATTGGGCTCTCTTTATATGGTTGGGGGGTTAAAGAATGCCTTGCCAAAGAATTATAATTTTTTAGAAAAAATTGCAAAATTTGTAAAAGAAAATTTTTATAAAAAAACCTTAGTAAAACCTGAAAAGGCATTAAGAGAAACTTTAAAAGAAACTAATCAATTTTTAGAAAAAATTGCAAAGAGCGGAGATGTTTCTTGGTTGGGGAATTTATCATTTGCGATTTTGAATTTGAAAAATTTTGAATTAAATTTCACGAAAGTTGGGGAAATGAAATTTTATCTATTAAGGGGTAAGAAAATAATCGATATCGATAAGAGATTAAAACTTCAAGACATTGAGCCCTATCCACTAAAAATTTTTGGAAACGTCGTAACTGGAAAATTGATTGAGAATGATTTAGTTTTGGTTTTAACAAAGGAGGTTTTTGATTTTTTCCAGAATGAAAATTTAATTCAGAAAATAAGAGAACTTGGATATTTTAATGAGAGAGATTTCAAAAGGATTTTAGATGAGAAAAAAGAGGCATTGTCTAAAGTTAAAGGAATCGCCTTTGTCATTTCCCTTTCGAAAGAAGTAGCAAAACAAAAAAAGGAAATTATAGCACCTAAAGTTTTAAAAGAGTTTTCCATAAAAGATTTTTTTTCTCCATTTTTTAAAACAGAGATAAAAAAACTCAAACCATTTTCTTTTTCTGAAATATTCTCCCCCTTAAAGGAAAAATTTTTTGCTATTTTAAAAAACCCAAAATTCCTTTTAATTTTAACCTTCATTTTAGTTTTATTTATAGGATACCTCTTATTTCATTAAATTCTTGACAAAATTTTTTTAATTTGCTATAATTTAAACGCAGGATGGGGGGAAATACTCCCATTCTACCCGAGCAATCTCGAAATTTAATAGCTCTTTAAAACAAATAAGTAAAGAAAACATAGAGGGGGAAACCTGGGTCACCTCCAAATTGTCTATCAAAATTTGGTAGATAGCTTGGAGGTGACCTGGATTGACGAGAGGAAAACATGTAGTAGGAACCCACACGCGCCCAGATTTAGATGCGATTGCAGCCATATGGTTATGGCAAAATTATGGTGATGAAAGGGCAAAAAAATCTGTGGTGGCTCTTTTTCTCACAGATGGAGACAAGGCTTTAATTACTCCTCAGCTGATGGGAGTTACTCTATTTGATCGAGGGAAGGGAGAATTCGATCATCATCGAAATAATCAAATTGCTGAAACTACAGCTTCAATAGTGGCTCAGAAATTAGGGGTATCGGAAAATCCAGAAATCAAAAGATTGCTAGGAAAGGTGCAAAGAAGTGATTTGCAAGGGGAATCATTGCCTTTCGATGCATCCGATTTGATTAAATGTATGCAGCGTCTCGAAATACCTAACAAAGAAATTCTCGAATTGGGACTACGTATTGTCAAAGACGGAGTGGAATTCAGTAAGAAAAAATTAAAGCGAAATAATCAAGCGATTCAGCAGATAATAAGGAAATTCTTAGCAAATAAGGAAATTATTCCGCCAAAGTTTCAGGAGTACGTTGATAAGCTCAGTAATCCAAACTTTGAGCAACCTTTCGATCTGGCCGAAATTCTAGCTGTGGAAGAAGAAAGTGCTAAAGATTTCATTCAGAAACTTCTAGAGTACGAATATCGCGATTCTCTCAACTATCTCAAAGCTATCGAGGAAGTCAGAAAAGCCTGGAAAACTAAAATTAGGGGGGTAGTTATTGTGGCCGATTTCAGTGACAATCCAAGATTTAAAGACGCTGCTAGAAATGATCAGAAAGCATTGATTACGATTCAAAGAAGAAGCAATGGTCAGACCGGGATTTACTTCGATACAGAAAGAATCGACGATGCGTTAATTGAGACATTAATCTCAATGATTAGATTAGAAGAATGTCTCATTCAGCACCGCCCCATTCCAAAAGCGGATTTACGGAAACCTGAATGTGTAGAAGGAATACCCGAGTGGTACTACTACAAAGCTCCGTGGATACCTGGCAAAAAGAAAAAACCCGGACGATTTCTCTTAAACGGTAGTCTTACTGCTCCCGAAGTTCCGCCTAGCAAAATTCCAATGGAAATCCTGAGAGAGCTAGCTCAAAAAGCCATCATCTATCAACCATTCAACTGGGCGCGGTGGAAGGCTGAGCGGCTGGCCTACTATCTAAATAAAAAATAGCCGCATCCCCTCTTTTTTTATTTCAACTCAATTTTTGCTCCAACTGCTTCGAATTTCTTTTTAATTTCTTCTGCCTCTTGTTTTTTGACGTTTTCTTTTATCACTTGAGGAGATGTCGCTGCTGCATCCACTAAATCTTTAGATTCTTTCAATCCCTTTCCGGTTACATCTCTAACAATCTTTATGACATCGATCTTTTTTGGACCGACTGATGCTAAAACAACTGTGAAAGCTGATTTTTCCTCGGCAGCAGGAGCTGCTGCAGCTGCCGGAGCTGCAGTTGGTGCTGCGAAAACTTGGGGAGCTGCAGAAACCCCAAATTTCTTTTCCAAAATCTTTACCAACTCTGCCAAATCCAAAACAGACATTTTCTCAATCTCTTCAACTATTTTTTTAAATTTTTCTGGAACCTCAATTTTTTCTTCCTTTTTTTCTTCTGTCATATTATTGTTCGTTGTTCGCTGGTTTATTGCTCGTTATTTTTGGACCTTTAATTGAATTTGTGACAAAACAAAAACTAAACTTTGGGGAATTGATCTTAAAACATAAACAAAATTTGAAATTGGAGCAGAAATGTTTGAAACCAATTTTGCTAATAATTCTTCCTTTGTTGGAAGTTTTGCCAATTCTTCGATCCTTTCTGGCCCGATGAAATTTTTCTCTAAAATCCCTCCCAAAATTTTTAAATTTTTGTTTTCTTTTGAAAATTCATAAACTGTTTTTGCGCTGGATATCTCATCTTTCATTCCAAAAATCACTGCTATCTCCCCTAACATTTTTCTAACATCAACAACATTTAAATTTTTTTCTCTCAATGCCAAATTTATCAAAGTTTTTTTCGCAACCTTCATATCGTTTCCTAGTTCCCTTAGTTTTTTCCTCAATGCAAAAAAATCTTTATTTTTCAATCCAGTAAAATCAACAAAGATCATTATCTTTTGCTTTTCAATTTTTTCTTTCAATTGCTCCAAAATTTTTCTCTTTTTTTCTCTAGTTATTGCCATAAATTAAAAATTGTCTGCACCGCAGACAATCAAAAAAATACCTTTTTAGCCTCGGCAGGACTTATCGCGATGGACGCGCGCCTGCTGTCTGCGGCTAATAATTTCTATTTTAATTTTCTTTATTCTTTTGTCAAGATCTCAACAATTGTCTTTCCAAATTCTTCCGCGGCACCAGGACCATTGGCAGTAATAATTTTTCCATCTACCACTACTGGTTTTTTCTCAAAAATCGCACCCTTTTCTTTTAAAATTTTTGCCTGGGTTCCCAAAGGATCTGTCCAACAAGTTGCCCTTTTCCCTTCTAAAACCCCAGCTTTTGCCAAAATTACTGGAGAAATGCAAATTGCTGCCAAAACCTTATTCTGAGAAATTGCCTCTTTTGCAACTTTATAAGAATCTTCATTGTCTAAAGCATCTAAACATCCAGGACCTCCAACAAAAATTATTGCATCAAAATCAGAAACATTTATTTGAGAAACCAACAAATCCACATCAGTATCTCCTCCATCTGCTCCGATTGCGGTTCCTAATTTATTCGATGCAGTTTTCACTTCAATTCCCACTTTCTCTAAAATTTCTTTTGGTATGAAATATTCAGCATCCCTGAAATCTCTAAAGGCAATTATCATTACTGCTTTTTTCCCTGGCATTTTGATTTCAACTTTAGGAGGTAAGGCTTTTTCCTTCTTTGGCTGACCTTTAAAAAATAAAAGTCCAATAATCCCAAAAATGAGAATTATTAAAATTGGAATTATTATTTTTTTCATTTTAAATATTTTGCCTTCGCTAAATTGTGTTCTTCTAAAGTTTTGAAAAACAAAGTTTTTCCTTCTGGAGTCGAAAGATAATACCAATACTCGCTTTCTTTAGGATACAACGCCGCCAAAATACTTTCAAGCCCCGGGTTGCAAATTGGACCTGGAGGAAGTCCTTTGTATTTGTAAGTGTTGTAGGGGGAATCAATTTGTAAATCTTCAAAAGAAATTTTTGTTGTTTTTTTTCCAGTAATATAGGTTATCGTTGCATCGACCTGAAGTGGAATTCCTGCTTTTAACCTTTTCCATAAAATTCCAGAGACAATCTCTTTTTCTTCTTTGGTTTTTACTTCTTTTTCCAAAAGGGATGCCATCGTTATTATTTCTTGCAAGCTCTTTCCGCTTTTTTCAATTTCATATTTATAAGGTGAGATTTTCTTTTCAAAATTTTCTTTCATTATTTTCACAACCTCTTCGCCAGAAACATCAATTGGGAAATAATAAGTGTCTGGAAACAAATATCCTTCCAAATTTTCCCCTGGTAGTTTAATTCCTAACTTTTCTTCGATTTCTTTTACTGTAAAACCCTCTGGAATTGTAACTTTCTTTTTTGCGATATCTCCTGAGATTATTTTTTGAGCAATTTGATAAATGCTCATTGAGGAAGAAAGAGAGTACTTTCCTGCCTTGAGTTCTTTTTCTTTTCCAATTAAAAGTACATAGAAATCGAAAAAAAATTTGCTTTTTATCAATCCTTCTTTTTCTAAATTTTTTCCGATTTCAAAAAGTCCTTTCCCCTTTTCAACAGAGAAAATTTTTTCTTGAGCTACTCTATCTTTGGGAATAAAAATTCCCCAAAAAAGGAAATAGAAAACAAAAAAGAGAAGAGGGAAGATTAAGATTAAAATTTTTTTCATGAAATTATTTTTCAACTAATGGAACAAAAACAAATCCAGGATATTCAAATTCCTCAAATTCCTTTTCCGATTTTTTTATAAAAAGCCAAATTGAATTCGAAATCGGGGTAACGATCCTTCCCCCAATTTTTATTTGCTCTTTCCAGGATTCATAGCATTTTTTTGCAGTTGCAGAAACTAAAATTTTATCAAAGGGGGCCTCTTTTTCATAACCTTTCGAACCATCTCCCAAAACGAATTCAACTATTTTCTTTTCAACAAAATTATACTTTTTAACATTGTTTTTCCCAAATTCAAAAAGTTCTGGAATGATTTCAATTGCGATCACTTTTCCTTTTTCACCGACAATCTCTGCTAAAAGAGCGCTTGTCCAACCAGAACCCGATCCAATGTCCAAAATTTTTTCACCTTCTTGAGGTTGTAAGAGTTCTAGCATAAAGGCTACTACCAGAGGTTGAGAAATTGTCTGGCCGTAACCTATTGGCAAAGCCTCATTCAAATCTGCCAAATCCTTTAATTCATCCGGTAAAAAATCAACCCTCTTTATTTTCTTGAAGGCTTCTATGATCTTTGGTGTTTTAAGCCAACCTTCTGAAATTAAATTTTCTATTAAATCCATTTTCAAATTATAACATTATTTTTTCTTGACTTTAACCTTTGAAGAATTTTAAAATTGAGTAATACTTGCACCTTAAAGGTCGAAAAATGAACAAAATAAAAATATGGCAAATTTAAACTTCGAAATTCCAGCCGGGATTGAATGGATTGTATATTTGATTTTAGTTGATGTAATATTGGGGATAATAGCTGCGATTGTAAAGAAGGAATTTAAACTGGGAAAGTTGGCAAAGTTTATGGGAATTCCAGTTTTAGGGTACATTTTTGGATACATTGTTTTAGCGAACGTTTTGGGTGCGAGCTGTCTAAGCTGGGCTGCATTTTCATTGATAGTTTTAGCTCTAGTAGGCTCGATTTTGAATAATCTAGGAAAATTTGGATTGAAAATTCCTGAGTGGCTAAAAAAATAAAATTTTATCCCCGCTCTTTTGGCGGGGATTTATTTTTGCGGGGACGCCAGGATTCGAACCCGGAAAACCGCTTTTGGAGAGCGGCGGTTTGCCGATTGAGCCTACGTCCCCTTTTCCCTCAATAGGGGGAACCGAGGTTCCCCCTCGATTGTACTCGGACATTTCGCAAGCGAAATCGTCCTCGCGTCACCCCCTCCTATTAGGTAGAATAAACCACTTTTTAACACGGCTCGCTTCGCTGTCACCCCTTCTTCCTTATATCAATTTGTCATTTGCAATTTGAAATTTGCAATTTTACTTTATCAATTTTCCAAATTTTATTCAATGATTTTCTTTCTTTTTTCTCTCCATTCTTTAATTTTTTGATGATTCCCAGACAAAAGAACTTTCGGAACTTTCCAATAAACTCCTTTTTTTGGAGAAAAAATTTCAGGTCTTGTGTGCTGGGGATATTCAATAAACCCTCCTTTTATAACTCTTTCTTTTAAAAATTCAGGCTTCCCTATTACACCCGGAATAAGCCTTGTCACTGTTTCTATCAAAACCATCGCAGGTAATTCTCCTCCCATTAAATCATAAGGGCCGATAGATAATTCCAAATCTGCAATGTATTTTGCAACTCTTTCATCCACTCCTTCATACCTTCCGCAGATTAAAATCAAATGCTTTAATTTTGAAAAAGAATGAGCCATTTTTTGATTGAATTGTTTTCCCCGAGGGGTGAATAAAATTATTTTTGATTTTTTATCTCTAATTTTTGATTTTATAAATTTCACTGCTCTGTAAATTGGTTCTACTTTCAAAACCATTCCCAAACCCCCGCCGTAAGGTCTATCATCAACTGTTTTCCTTTTATCTTTTGTGAAATCTCTCAAATTGTAAATTTTAATCTTGATTAACTTTTTTTCCTGAGCTTTTTTAATGAAGGATTCTTTCAAAAATGAATCGAAAATTTTTGGGAAAATTGTAATTATATGAAAAGTAATCATACTCTAAAACCAAAACGGTGCTAATTTTAAAATAGCACCGTCTTGGCAAGTTGTAAATTGTCTTAACTTTTCTTTTCTGGCTCTTCAATCTTCAAATTCACTCTGGCATGATTTTTCGCTCCAACCAATCTTACTAAAGATCTTATTGCCCTGACAGTCGCTCCTCCCTTTCCGATTATCTGTCCCATATCTTCTGGATGAACTTTCAAAGAAAGTAAAACTCCCATCTCATCAACCTTCCTTGTGATCTGCACATCCTCTTTATGATTGACGAGAGATTTGACTACGTATTCAAGAAATTCTTGGTCTGCGGGTAATTTTGCCATATTTTCAAGAATTTCATTTTGACCTTTCGCTCCGGATTTTTCAATCAATCGGAGCTTAAGACAATTGCATTTTATCTATCTTGAAAAATTTTGTCAAGAAAAAATTAAGGGGGAGAACATTCTCCCCCTTGAGTCAGATTCTCTCGATTTTTAGGCTTTTTTCTCTGGTTCTTCTATTCTCAGCGTCACCCTGGCATGATTTTTCAATCCAACAATCCTAACTAAATGTCTAATTGCTTTTACAGTCTGTCCTTGCTTTCCGATAATCTGCCCCATGTCATCAGGATGAACTTTCAGAGAAAGCAATACTCCCATTTCATCCACAGTCCTAGTTATCTTTGCAGCTTCAGGGTGATCGCAGAGAAATTTGATAATTGATTCTAAGAATTCTTGATCTGGCTTTTTTTCTGCCATGATTTTCTATCTTTCAAGATTTTTGACCTTTACCAGAATTCTCTCATTTCAATCGAGAGAATCTGGCTGCCAAAATTTTGGCAGCGGGGGCGATGGGATTTGAACCCACGGGCTCCCGCGTGACAGGCGGGTGTTCTAGACCGGGCTGAACTACGCCCCCTCGCTCCGCTCCCTGGCGCTTTAGCGCCAGCGCTCGCTCATCGCAAAATTTTTGCATGAGCTCGCTTCGCTCCGCTCTCCATAGGGGAGAAACCCTAGTGGGTTTCTCCCCTCCATGGCGCTCAGACATTATGCAAAGCATAATTGTCTTCGCTGTCACCCCTCTCCCTAATTTCAATTTGCCATTTGCAATTTGAAATTTGCAATTTTTATTGTCGGGGGTGGGGATTGAACCCACATCTCTGCCTTATGAGAGCAGCGCTCTAGCCATTGAGCTACCCCGACTCCCTCAATAGGGGAAGAAACTAGAGTTTCTCACCCTCCATGGCGCTTCGCTGTCACCCCCTTTCCTTGTGGGCGTGGAAGGGATCGAACCTTCGACCTCACCCTTATCAGGGGTGCGCTCTACCACTGAGCTACACGCCCCCCATCTCTTTAATATAACTTTTTATTAAGTTTTTTGCAAACTGATAATTAATTTTTATTTTTGCCAAATCCTCAAAAATTTCTTTCACCTCTTTAAAATAATCCTTCCAGGCCTCAAAAAATTCTTTTTTATCAAACTTTGAGGGTGAAACTAAAGAAATCAGTCTTACAACCTTTATTTCTTCTGGTTTAAAAATTGAATCCAAATAAAGTTCGATTCCATACCTCAATTTTGAAATTTTTTCCAAATGTGGCAAAAGATCTCTTTTAAAATATGCCCTTTCTCCAGAAAGCCAAAATTCCCAGGGCTTAAAAATTTTTCTATTTTTTTCTAAAGGAACGCCGATTGCGCACTTTTTCTTTTCTTTCAAAAGAGGTAAAACAAGATTTCTCAAATGCTCTTTTCTCAAACCGATTAAATCAGAATCGATGAAAATTAAAATATCCCCTTTTGCCCTTTTTATCCCAAAACTTAAGGCAAAACCCTTTCCATGATTTCTCTTTAGCCCAAAAACTTTTATTTTCTGATTTTCAAACTTTTTCAAAAACTCAAAACTCCCATCTTTTGAGCCATCGTCGACAAAAATTGCTTCGTCTATGAAATCTGCTTCTTCCAAAACCTTAACTATCTTCCCCACTCTCTCTTTTTCATTAAAAACTGGCAAAATTGCAGAAACTTTCATTTTTCCAAAACAAAAATTTTTCTTTTTATTAAAAAATCTTTTTCTGAAATTAATTTTAACCCAAGATTTTTAAAAATCTCTTTCCACTCTTTTGTTGTATGAAAATTGAATTTTGGTGATTTTCCAAAAAACAAATTCCAAGTCATCCAGTGCAAAAAGCAATAGATTTTTCCAAAAATTCCTTCTGGCAAATCCTCAAAAATTATTATCCTTTTCCCAACTCTCTTTGCCTCTCTTAAGATCGAAACCGGATCTTCAGTGTGATGCAAAACGAAGGCAATAATTACTACATCGAAATAATCATTCGAAAAGGGAATGTTTTTGCCATCATAAATTTTAAAGGGAATTTGATAAACTCTTTTGTCAACAATGTCTATTCCAATAACCTCTTTTTTTAATTTTTCCTCAATTTTTTTGGTAAAAATTCCAGAGCCACAACCCAAATCCAAAATTTTTTCCCCTGTCAAAAATTCCTCAATTTCTTTTATCATCTTTTCTGCCGCAATCTCATAAAACTTCTTGAAAACTCTCCAAAAGCTCATTTTTTCTTTGAAAAGCTTCCAAAGACTAAATCAGGTATTAATTTTTTAAGATCTTTTGTCAAAATCTTTATTGAAAAATTCCAATCCCCTCCATTTACAATTATTTCTTTTTCTCTCTTTATTGAATTGTCAACAAAAGTTTGGCATTTCCACAAATTCCCGAAGGGAGGAATAGCACCAAGTTTTACTCCTTTTATTTTCTTTTTGATTAATCTTTCAGAAGCCAACTCAACTTTTTCTTTTGGACGCTCAGCGTCCTTCTCAATTTTCTTTTTTATTTTCTTTAAGTCCAAATTTTTATTTGCTGGAATCAAAACAAAGACTAAAGAATTATTTGCCTTCAAAATCAAAGTTTTTCCCACAATTTTTTCAGGAACTTTTAAAGTTTGAGATTTATCGAAAGCGGTAAAGACGGTTTTATGCTCAATTATCTCGTACTTTACTTTTGCTTTTTCTAAAAAATTGATGATTTTTTGGGGAACTGCCATATTAAAAAATTTTTACAAAATAAAAAGGGCTTGTCAATCAAGCCATTCTAGTTGTTAGTTGTAAGTTGTTTAGTTATTAAGTTAGAAAGTCACTTTGAGTTGTCCCGACCCAGTCGAGATTTAGGGCTCCTCGACCAACACCCTAGAGTCAAGAAGGGAATTCCTTCTCCTTGACTCTAGTCGACCAAAAATTTAATGAGTGATCCACGGGCACCTTCCGGTACCCGTACCTTGTTACGACTTCTGCCCTCTCACCGGGCCTGGGCTAGTCCAGCCTACGCTGGGTTTCGCCCATTCCCGGCTCGCTTGCAGTGACGGGCGGTGAGTACAGGGCTCGGGAACGTATTCACCGGAACATGGCTGATTTCCGGTTACTAGCGATTCCGGCTTCACGGGGTCGGGTTGCAGACCCCGATCCGAACTGGGCCCGCTTTTTAGGGATTAGCTCCGCCTTACGGCTTGGCAACCCTTTGTAGCGGGCATTGTTCCACGTGTGCAGCCCAGGGCATAAGGGCCGTGCTGGCCTGGCGTCGTCCCCACCTTCCTCCGGCTCAAACCGGCAGTCCCGCATGACATCCCCGCCAGAACATGTTCTAGCGGGGCAAACATGCGGCGAGGGTTGCGCAGGTTTTGGCATCTAAGCTTGCGCCTCAAGGTACCTGCTGACGACGGCCATGTAGCACCTGTGCCCGTGTCCTTGTGGAGTCCCCAGGTTTCCCCAGGGTTTCACGGGCATGTCAAGCCCTGGTAAGGTTCCACGGTTGTCGTCGGATTGAGCCACATGGACCACCGCTTGTGCGAGCCCCCGTCTATTCCTTTGAGTTTTAGCCTTGCGGCCGTACTCCCCAGGCGGGGCACTTAACGCGTAAGCTTCGCCACCCACAGGGTCGACACTGCAGGCAGCTAGTGCCCAACGTTTAGGGCGTGGACTACAGGGGTATCTAATCCCCTTTGCTCCCCACGCTTTCGTCCCTCAGCGTCAGGGTCGGCCCAGGAGGCTGCCTTCGCTTTCGGCGTTCCTGCCGATATCAACGGATTTCACCCCTACACCGGCAGTTCCACCTCCCTCTACCGCCCTCTAGCCAGACAGTATCTCAGGCACCCCTCAGGTTGAGCCCGAGGTCTTTAACCTGAGACTTGCCTGGCCGCCTACGGTACCCTTTACGCCCAGTAAATCCGGCTAACGCTTGTGGCTCACGTATTACCGCTGCTGCTGGCACGTGATTGGCAGCCACTTATTCCTGCGGTACTCTCACCTCGTGCTCCGCACGAGAAAATCCCAAATTCCAATTTCCAAATCCCAAATAAATTCCAATTTTCCAATGACCAAAATTTAGTGTTTGGGATTTTGGTGCTTGGTAATTGGAATTTCCTTGTGCGAAGCACAAGGTTGCTCCCGCAGAAAAGGGGTTTACGACCCGAAGGCCTTCTTCCCCCACGCGGCGTCGCTGGGTCAGGGTTTCCCCCATTGCCCAATATTCTCGGCTGCTGCCTCCCGTAGGAGTGGGGCCCGTGTCTCAGTGCCCCTGGCGGCGGCCACCCTCTCAGGCCACCTACCCGTCATAGGCTTGGTGGGCCATTACCCCACCAACTACCTGATAGGCCGCGGGCCCTTCCCAGAGCGGTCCCCTTTCAGGGTTCCCTTTACTGTTTGGGAATTTCACCCAAACAGACTATCGGGTATTAGGCCGGTTTCCCGGGTTATCCCCGTCTATGGGGTAGGTTACCCACGTGTTACTGCCCCGTTCGCCAGGTACCCCGCCAGTACATGTACTGGCGGGGCCCTCTGACTTGCATGCCTTATCCACGCCGCCAGCGTTCAGCCTGGACCAGGATCAAATCCTCAAGAAAAAATCAGAGAGTCGGGACAACTCAAAGAAACTTTCCTTTATTAAATTGTAAAGTTCTTTTCAGTTTCCTGAATCTCGGTCTTTCTTGAGATTTTGTTAACTTTTAACTTCCGCAACCTTCTTTCTTCTTTTTCATGTTCTTTCAATATATATTTTAATTTCCAAAATGGGTTTGTCAAGACCCTGCTTTTTCTTTAATTTCTTCTTTCTTTTCCTCTTTTTCCTCCTCCTTTTTCTCCTTTTTCTTTTTATGGACTGGAATTTTCTTTCCTTCAATTATTTTTTCTGAAACCAAAAGATTATAAACACTCTCTGAAGGTTTTGCGCCAACTGACAACCAATACTTTATTCTTTCAGTCCTTAAAACTTTCTCTTTAGTTATTGGATTCCAAAAGCCGACCTCCTCAACAAATCTTCCTCCTCTCGGAGGATTCCTTTTGTCAGTGACTACAATTTTAAATGCTGGTTGATTTCTTTTGCCCACTCTGAAAAATCTTATCACTAACATGTTTTTTACCACCCTTTTATTTTTAATGCATTTTTTGCCGCTTCTTCTTCTGCTTCTTGTTTTGAAGATCCTTCCCCCTTTGCTATCAATTCATTCCCCAAAAAAACCCCGACTACAAAATGCTTTGCATGGTCTGGCCCCCACTCTTCCAAAACTTTGTAGGTTGGAGTAATTCTCACTCTCTCTTGAGCTTCCTCTTGAAACCTTGTTTTTGGATCTTTAAAAAGTCCTTTTTCAATAATTTCTGGAAGTTTTTTCTCAATCAAGTTCTTTTCAACAAAATTTTTTGCAACTTCATATCCTTGGTCAAGATAGATTGCCCCAATTAATGCCTCAAAGGTATTTGCCAAAATGTAAAGCCTTGCTTTTCCAGTTTCCTTTTCTTCACCCTTTGACAAAAGTAAAAAGTCGTTAAAACCAAGATCTTTTGCCAATTCTCCCAAAATTTTTGCATTGACCAATGCCGCCCTCCAGTTTGTCAATTCTCCCTCATTCTTTTCTGGATATTTTTTGTAAAGATATTCAGTCACTATTAACTCTAGCACCGCATCTCCCAAAAATTCAAGCCTTTCGTTGTGGGGCAAATAAAAATCTGGATGTTCGTTCAAATATGATCTGTGGCAAAAAGCCTCAATTAACAAATCTCTGTTTTTGAATTCCAAACCTAAGCTTTTTTCTAAAATTGCAAAGTTTTTCATGTTTTCTTTTCCTTGCTTTTTTCCTCAATTTCCTGAGAAATTTTATATACCGTTCCTAAAACTCCATTTACAAATTTTCCAGAATTTTCTCCCCCAAATCCCTTTGCCAATTCAATTGCTTCGTTTATCGCAACTTTTGGAGGAACTGCTTTTTTGTCTCCAAACAAAAGCTCATAAATTCCAATTCTCAAAACGTTCCTATCAACGATCGACATTTGCTCTAGGGGCCACTGAGGAGCAGTCTTTCTAATTATTTCATCGATCTCTTTTAAATGTTTTACTACTCCCAAAACCAATTCCCAAACAAAAGCCCCATCCAATCCCGGACCAAACTCTTTTAAATTTCTTTCAACGATTTCTTTCAAATCTACTTTCTGATCATAAAAATCCCACTCATAAAGTGATTGCATTGCAATAGATCTTGATAAATGCCTGCTTGCCATAATAGGTGCTAGGTTTTTAGCTTCTAGGTTCTAGTTTGGAAATCATAACGTTTAGCATTTTTTGAACTTCTAATAGTAAACTTTCAAGTCTATTATAATCAATCTTTGGATATAAGTCTTTTGCAATGATAACTTGAGTTTCTAGTTCGGCAGTGGAACTATAAGCAATTCTTAAGAATTGCAAATATTCTTTCAAATTTTTTCTTAATTGTCCTTCAGCAATATTTGAAGGGATTGATACTGCTGCCCTTCTCATTTAAATCGATAATCCATAAGTTTCGCTTTTTGGAAATTGGCGGCTTACTTTATAGGTTTCCTTCACTAATTCAATCGCTTTTTGCCAGACTTTCAACTCTTTATACGATTTCAAACTCATACCTCTAACCTAATTCCCTAGAACCTTTAACCTAATCACCTAGAACCTTTAACCTACTTTTCTTTCATTTCCTTTTCCCTCTTTTTTCTTTCTTTCTCTTCTAATTTTGATAAAACATCAATAACTTGCCTTCCTTTGTAATAACCGCAAAAAGGACAAACTGTATGGGGCAAAATAAAATTTCCGCACTTTTGACATTTGGTCAAAGTTGGCTCTTTCAAAAAAATGTGCATTCTGGCTTTTCCTTGTTTTGACTTTGGCCTCTTGTGCTTTGGTACAGCCATGAATTAAAAATAGCAAAAAAATTTTGCTTTGGCAATAAGATCAATTATGACTATCTGAAGATGGCTTTTTCAAAAACTTTCTTTTTGAGTTTAATACCAAAAATCGTCAGCCAAAAATTCAAAACTTTTTTGAACCAAACCCCTCGCCTCGGGTTTTTTACTATCTTTTTGATCTCTTTTTCAGGATAGACTTTAAAAAGCCATTTCAATTCTTTTTCGGTTCCGTAATTTAAAACTTGAGAAATAATATAATCTTTATCTCTCTCTAAATCCAAACTCTCAATTTTGTAGGACCAAAAAAGCCATTGGAATGATTTTGGAATTTTTATTTTAGCCATTGCTTTTTATACTCTCTAACTTTTTCTATTAAAAATTTCTTAACTTTTTTCCAAGAAACTTCTTTGAGAAGAAAATATTTCCTTTTTTCTTCTTTCTCAGCATCAACAAAATAGGTCAAACCAGTTAAACCAACATAAACATTAAACCCGGGATACTTTTTCTTTACAAAGCTAAAGATTTTTTCAAGCGAAAACTCTTCGATCAAAAAATAAATGTCAATAAAATCCCTCCTTGTACCTCGGGTCGAAATGGCAATAATTTTCATTGCCGCAATGTCCTCTTTTGAAGCTATCGGAGGGAATGCGTCAAATTTAATCGGAGGAAAAATTAGGGGATAAGGATATTCAAAAAAACTGATTACTGTTTGATCAATTTTTACCCATAAAGTCCCCTCGGCTTTTTGTAAAAGAGAAATTTTTTTAAATTTACTTTTTAAGGCGTTGTATAATTTGTCTGGGTCAAACTTCTTTTCAGTATAAAAGTCAAAATCTAAAGAAGTTCGATGACCAATTTGTAAAGCCAAAGCTGTTCCTCCGGCCATATAAAATCCATATTTTTTCAAAAATCCTAATTTCTTCAACAATTTAATTTGCCCTCGGCTAAGAACGGAAAGATATATTTTCGTTTTTCCTTGCTTTGATTTTGGTCTCTTGTGCTTTGGTACAGCCATAAAACTAATTCAAATCTTAAATCCTAAAACTCAAAATTAATCTTATCAAATAAAGATCGTTTTGGCAACTAAACAAAATATCTTTGGGATAGAACCCATTTACAAATTGAATCTGATGAAAGTTCAGGAACGTCCCTAATTTCTCTCGCAAATTGTTAAAGAAAAATAGAGTTGACCCCATTTTCCCCTTTTTCTTTTCAATCTCTTTTCCTTCTGGTAATGGAGCTGATTGTAGACTGATTGTAGAAGTTAAACTTCTATATGTTCAAATATCAAATTAAAACATTGGGTAAGAACTAACCGTCTTGCTAAAGGAAATTAAACTCTCCAATTTTTCCCTTCTTAATGCGTATTTTTCAGGATATTGATTTCTGACTGTAATTGGTTTATTTGTTTTTGCTGCTCTTTAAGTGCTTCAATTAAAAGTGGAATAAGCCTCTCGTAACTTAATCCTACTGCATTTTCTTTACTATCATCCTCGTAGACAATTACCTCGGGAACAACTTTTCCTACATCCTCAGCAATTAGACCAATATCATGTTTACCACCATACTCCTTTTTCCAGTCAAATTCAACACCCTCTAATTTTAAAACTTTATCTAAAGCGTTATCAATCTTTTTTATATTTGTTTTCCACCTTTTAGAAGAGTAGGTAACCCATTCATAGGCCAATCCACTTCCATCCATCCCTGCTGAATTTGGAAGGGTAAGCCTAAATCCTGAGAAAGTTCCGAGTCCGAGACTTCCACTAATGTAAGTAGGTCCATTAACATTTAACCTATAACTTCCTGGATTTGTCCCAACGCCAATTTTATCTGCGGTTAAAATGCCTGAGACCTGTGTATCGCCTCCAACACTTAGAGCAATGCCAGCTATTGGTATTGAACCTCCTACTCCCACACTCCCATCTATTATGGCATTATTATGAACAAGAAGTCCGTAGGGTTTTGTAGAGGATAGGACCAGAACATAATCCGATACTTTTAGGATACCTGAGACCTGTGTATCGCCTCCAACACTTAGAGCAATGCCAGCTATTGGTATTGAACCTCCTACTCCCACACTCCCATCTATTATGGCATTATTATTAACAACAAGTCCGAAGGGTTTTACAGAGGGGGCAATTAGAAGGTAACCGTTTGATATTCTTGTGATACCATTAACATCCAACTTATTTGCCGGGCTCGTCGTCCCGATGCCGACGTTGCCAGCAGCTGTCGCTAAAGTAGTAGTGGCAGTAACTTGAAGAGGGCCTTCTAAATAAGAAGAACCAGTTGCTTTTATTCCTCTAGGCGTGGTAGCACTTCCAACAGTCAAACCATAACTTGTATCTACTCCATTGGTATAAACTCCTAATCTTCCCGCCTTATATTGATCAACATTTCCAACGTTTATCGGTGCAGGGACGTTTCCTTGTGGAGGGTTAGCTCCAGGTTCAACCCAGGCAAAAACGAGATAACCTATTGCAAAGCACATTGCTAAAACTCCAACCATCAAAAGAATGAATCTTTGGATTTTTTGGTTCATATTGTTCGTTGCTTTATTGTTCTTTGTTTATTGATTTTTCGACCTTTAATAAGTTAGCTGAATTCTATCAGCTAAAATTTCTGTTTTCCCTTTTATGCTTTCCTTTGAAGTAACTGTTATTTGATCTCCGACCTTTAAATCTTCAATTTTCAAGGGAATTTCTTTGAATGGCTCTTCTGGAGGAGGTGGTAGAATTTCTGGTATTTCAACTTTTACAATTTTTGTTTCTGGTAAAACATTTACTTTGATTTCCTTTGTTTCAAATTCTTTTCCTCCTGGTAAAGGAAGCTGGCTCACCCTAATTTGAGATTCAATCCAGATTGAATTTCCTTCAATTTTCGTTATTTTCCCAGAGATTGAATAAATTTCTTCTGGCAAAGGAGGGTAAAACATTTCCAATTGAGACTTCCACCATTCTATTTCCTTTTCTTTCTCTGCTAATTTCCCTTTGTAAAACTTATCAGCCAAATTTTTTCCATAAAAAAATCCTATTCCAAAACCAACTAAAAGAGAAACCAATACTAAAATTATTGTCAAATAAATTGATTTTTTCTCCATATTGTTCGCTGCTCAATTGCTCTTTGTTTATTATTTTCTTCGACCTTTTTTATAATTATAGCAAATTTTGACTGGCAAGAAACTCTTCCTATGGATTTTGCAAGGCCCGTATTTTTTTAACATCTTCAAATGAAATTTTGTTGGATAACCCTTGTGAATTTCAAAACCATACTCTGGATATTTTTTTGAATACCTTTCCATTATTTTATCACGAGTCACTTTTGCAAGAATAGAGGCCAAAGCGCAAGAGAAAACTTTTTCATCGGCTTTTACGATTAACTTGTAACTTCTGGATTTTAGGTTTTTAGAACTAATATGGTTTCCATCAATGATTAAAAAATCGGCTTTCTTTTTCATTTTCCTTTCCAAATTTTTTAAAGCCTTTTCCATTGCCAATTCAGCAGCATTTTTAATATTAATTTTGTCAATTATCTTTTCCGAAACTATCCCTATCCCCCACTCTATTTGTGGATTTTTTGTAATAATTTTGTAAAATTCTTCTCTCTTTTTTGGCGCCAATTTTTTTGAATCTTTTAAATCCTTAAATTTCAAAATTTCCAATTTGCAATTTGCAATTATTGAAATTGCCGCCGCTACAACCGGTCCTGCCAAAGGACCCCTTCCTGCCTCATCCAAACCAACAACTCTTTTTATTCCCTTTCTCCACAATTTTTTTTCTTCTTTTAAACTTGGTTTCATTATTTAATTTTACCATTGACAACAAAAAATAAAAATTGCAAAATTTAATATAGCACCTAAGGTGATAAAGATGGAAAGGAGGTTTGAAGAGAAAATAAGAGAAATGAAAGAAGAAGAACTGGCAAGGATTCTAAAAAGGAAAGGAAACGATGCGGTATTGGCAGCTCTTGAAATTTTGAGAAGGTTTGAAAGTGGCAAAAAAATAGGAAAGGAATTATTTGTTTTGATTTTAAGAATGAAAACTGAAGGAAAAATGAAGAGTAAAGAAAAAGAAATAAAGAAAAGGGTGTTCAAAATAGTAAAGAAGAATTTTTTGGATGAGGAGGTTGTACTTGCAATCGTCGAGTGTGAAGAACTAAAAGAGGAAAGGGAAAGAATGGCAAGGAAATATGTTTCTGCTGGCGGAAAGGATAAATATTTATTGAGGCGGATTGTTGAGAGCAGCCTCTCACAAGAAACAAAAAATCTAGCTGCCCTAAGAATTTTGGAGCTTCAACCAACGAAGGATGAGTTAATTTCGATTTTTTTAGAAACCATTGACTTTATTCAAGAAAGAGCCTTTAAATTGCTTTTGGAAATGAAACTTGAAAAAGAAGACCTTTGCTACTTAATAATGAACAGCGAACCCGATTTTGCTGAAGAATTTTTCAAGAAAATGAAAAGGGAAAAAATGATTGAAAAATTAGAAAAGGAAGATTTTGATGACTTAAGATTAGCAGAGAATCAAAAAATAGCCAGATGGGCTACGAAAAAATTGATCGAAGAACTGAAAAAGATAAAGAAAAAATTAATAAAAGAAATGAAAACAAAGAAAGAGAAATGGGAAAGAGAATCGATGTGGTTTGATATTGATGAAATCGAAAGGGAAATAGAGGATCTTAAAAAAGAGCTGAAAGGAGAAAGAAAAATAAGCACAGAAATTAGTTCGCTGGCGCTTGCCAGCGATTTTTTTTAATTTTATAATGAAATAACTTATGAAGTTTACACATTTACATTGCCACTCTGAATATTCTCTTTTGGATGGATTACCAAAGATCGAAGAGATTTTAAATTATTGTAAAAAATTGGGAATGGATTCTGTTGCTTTGACAGATCACGGAAATATTTCCGGGGCTGTTGAATTTTATAAAAAGGCAAAAGAATTAGGAATAAAACCAATAATTGGCTGTGAAATGTATCTGGCTTTTGAAAGGATGTTTCAAAAAAGGCCAAAGATCGATGATAAAAAGTACCATCTGGTTTTGTTAGTCAAAAATGAAACTGGTTACAAAAATTTAGTTAAACTAATAACAAAATCGTATTTGGAAGGGTTTTATTATAAGCCAAGAATAGACGAAGAGCTTCTTTCACAATATGCAGAAGGATTGATCGGATTGTCAGCCTGCCTTCAAGGGAAAATTCCTCAGTTGATTTTGGCAAAAAAGATCGACGAGGCAGAAAAAACTGCAAAAAAATATCAGGAAATTTTTGGAAAAGAAAATTTCTATTTAGAGCTTCAACACCATCCAAACCTAAGAGAACAAAAAATTGTAAATGAAGCCTTAATCGAAATTTCAAAAAAACTAAAAATTCCGTTAGTTGCGACTAACGATTGCCATTATTTAAGACCGGAGGATGCTGAAGCCCAAGACATTCTAATGTTGATTAACACCGGAGCCGATCCGAACGATCCAGAAAGGTTAACGATGAGAGCCGATGACTTTTCTATGAGATCACCAGAGAAAATGATGGAAGATTTTAAAAATGTCCCGGAGGCAATCGAGAATACCCAAAGAATTGTCGAGGCTTGTAATTTTGAATTCAAATTGGGGGAAATAAAAATGCCAATTTTTAAAACTCCAAACGGAAAAAGTCCTGAAGAATATCTAGAGGAACTTTGCTACCAAGGTTTAAAGAAAAGGTATGGAGAAAAAGTAGAGCAAAAAATTTTAGACAGGTTAAAATATGAACTCGAGGTGATTAAAAAAACTGGTTTTGCCTCTTACTTTTTAATCGTTCAGGATTTCGTAAATTGGGCAAAATCTCAGAAAATCGTAGTTGGACCTGGCAGGGGTTCTGTTGGCGGTTCTTTAGTTGCTTTCGTTTTAGGAATCACTGAAATCGATCCTTTAAAGTATGATCTCTTGTTCGAAAGATTTTTAAATCCAGAGAGAGTTTCACCACCTGATATCGATTTGGATTTTACTGATGAAAGAAGAGGGGAAGTAATTGAATATTTAGCCCAAAAGTATGGCAGAGATAGAGTTGCTCAGATTATAACTTTCGGGACGATGGCGGCAAGAGCAGTTGTCAGAGATGTTGGAAGGGCCTTGGGATATTCCTATTCTTATTGTGATAAAATCGCAAAACTAATCCCTGCTCATTCAAATTTGGACGAGGCTTTGGCTAGAGTAGCAGAGCTTAGAGAAATTTATCAAGCAGATGAAAAAGCTCAAAGGCTTTTGGATTTAGCAAGAAAATTAGAAGGAAGGGCAAGACATGCCTCAACCCATGCCTGCGGTGTAGTGATTTCAACTCTTCCTCTTGACGAAATTTGCCCTTTACAGCACCCAACTCAAGATGAAAGGGCAATCGTTACTCAGTATGGAATGAGATCTTTGGAGGATTTGGGACTTTTAAAAATTGACATTTTGGGTTTGAAAAATCTAACTTTGATTGAAGAAACATTAAAGAAAATTCGGGCAATCCATAAAAAAGAAATAAAATTAGATGAAATTTCATTCGATGATAAAAAAACTTATAAGCTCTTTCAAAGAGGAGAAACCATTGGTGTTTTCCAGTTTGAATCTGAGGGAATGAGGAAATGGTTGAGAAAATTGAAACCTAATTGTTTCGACGATCTGGTCGCAATGATTGCTCTTTACAGACCAGGCCCTATGCAATTTTTGCAAGATTACATAGATGGAAAGTTCAAAAGAAAAAAGATTGAGTACTTACACCCAAAATTAAAACCAATTTTAGAAAAAACTTATGGAGTAATGATTTATCAAGAGCAACTGATGGAGGTTGCAAGGAGTTTGGCGGGATTTACTTTGGGAGAGGCAGACGTTTTGAGAAAAGCAGTGGGAAAGAAAATAAGAGAACTTTTGGAGGCACAGAGAGAAAAATTGATAGAAGGAATGATTAAAAACGGAATTGGCAAAGAAATAGCTCAGAAAATTTGGGAATGGATTTTACCCTTTGCCTCTTACGGATTTAATAAATCTCACAGCGTTTCCTATGCCAAAATTGCTTTTTACACAGCCTTCTTGAAAACTCATTTCCCATTAGAATTTATGGCATCTCTCTTAACTTCAGAGCAGGCAGATGTTGAAAAAATTGGATTTTTGATAGAAGAATGCAAAAGAATGGGGATTGAGGTTTTGCCACCTGATATCAACGAAAGTTTCAGAAATTTTTCAGTAGTTCCTGGAAAAAATCAAATTCGTTTTGGATTGCTAGCAATTAAAAATGTTGGCGAAAATACTGTTGAGGCAATTGTCGAAGAAAGAAAGAAGAACGGTCCCTTCAATTCTCTGACTGATTTCTTATTAAGAATTGAACCAAAAAACTTAAACAAAAAATCTCTAGAGAGCATGATAAAAGCAGGAGTTTTTGACAGATTCGAAGAAAGAAATCAATTGCTCTACAATTTGGAAAGGCTTTTGGAATGGAATAAACAAAATTATAGAATGAAAACGCAGGGGCAGATGGGACTTTTTGATTTTTGGGGAAAAAGGAAAATGGAGATAAAGTTAGAAAAAACTCAACCTGCGACAAAAATGCAAAAACTTTCTTGGGAAAAAGAGTTGCTGGGTCTTTATGTTTCTGCCCACCCTGCAGAAGATTTCAAAAAAATCTTTGAGAAAAAAGCAATCCCAATTTCAAAAATAACAAAGGAAATGGTCGGAAAAGCAATCAGAGTTGGAGGAATAATCTCTTCAGTAAAGAAAGTAATTACAAGGAGCGGTTCTGCAATGTTTTTCACAAAACTCGAAGATGGAAAAGGAAAAATTGAAATTGTCTTTTTCCCAAGTGTTTTAACAAAAAAACCAATCGCACTAAAAGAGAACAAACCAATAATAGTTTTTGGAAGAGTGAATGAAGAAGATGGCGTCCCAAAAATAATCTGCGAAGACTTTGAAGAAATAGTAGAAAGCTAAATTATGTACCAAAAATTTAAAAACTACATACCAGATCGATTAGCCATTAATTCAAAAGAGGAAATTTTAAATTGGAGAGAAAAAAATATCCAAAATTTTGGTATTGATTTATCTTTTGCGGATGTTCCTGAAAAAGAAAGAACAAAACATGTTCATAGATTACATCCTTATCTCGGAAAATTCATTCCCCAATTGGTTGAGGTTTTTCTAAAAAAATATTTCAAACCTGGACAAATGATTTTAGATCCTTTTGTGGGTTCTGGAACAACTTTAATTGAAGCGAATATTTTAAATATCTCTTCAATTGGAATAGAATTATCTGAATTCAGCTATCTTATTGCCAAAGTAAAAACTCAAAAATATAACATTGAGTTGGTAGAAAAAGAAATTTTAGACATTTTAAATAAAACAAAAGAGTTTAGTTGGGAAATTCAGAGAAATCAAAGATCGCTTTTCGATAATTGGGATTTTGAACCATCGGAATATTTTAAAACTTGGTATCATCCAAGAGCTATTAAGGAAATCTATTTTTATCGAAGTTTAATTCCAAACTACCAAAACCAAGACATTCTCAAAATTATTTTGTGTAGGGCGGCTCGATCTGCAAGACAAATTCCTCATTATGATTTAGCTAGGCCTAAAAAACCTGTAAAGGAAAAATATTGGTGTATCAAACATAAAAGATACTGCGAGCCAATAGATAATGCAATCAAGTTCATTAATCGGTATAGTTTAGATACCATAAAAAGAATTAAAGAATTTGATAGATTAAGAACTCCAGCTAAAATTATTCTTTTACGTGGTGATGCAAGGACAATAAAATTACCCGTCCAAAAAGAGATTGATGGCATATTTACTTCCCCACCATATTTAGGTTTAATAAATTATCATGAACAACACCGATATGCTTACGAGCTTTTTCATTTCAAAGAATATCCCGAAGCGGAAATTGGCTCACCTAATAAAAACGGAAACGCTGATAAAGAAAAGTATAAAAACGACATTATAGCTGTGTTTAAAAATATGAATCCATATTTAAAAGTGGGGGCAAAAATTTTTATTGTAGTAAACGACAAGTACAACCTTTATCCTGAAATTGGAAGAGAATGTGGATACAAATTTGTAGATGTTTTCCATCGCCCGGTACTGATGCGTACAGAAAGAGATAATAACAGGTTTTCGGAAAGTATTTATTATTTTGTGAAAGAAAAATAAAATGGCTCTGACAAAAAAGCAAAAAGAAGAAATAAAAAATTTTTTAAAAGAGAAACTTGAAGAAAAGCTTGCAAGATATAAAAGAGAAACAACTTATATGCCTTTTTTAGTTAGATTAATTCAAGACACTGAAAAGGTCGCAGCATATTCTTTTATTCAATCAGTCGCTACTACCCTAGGAATGTCAATTTATGAAGAGATTTCCAGAATAATTGCCCAAGCTTCGGCAGAGGAATGTAAAACAAAGTACGATTTAAACAGCACGCTTTCGCGAGAACAAAAAGAAGTTATTGAAGAAATAATAAGACAATTGAGAAACGAAGAAAGAAAAGTAAATAAAGAAAAAGAAATTGAAGAAGTTTTAAGAGCTCCTTGGAAAAATGGTAAACCACAAAAAGAGGGAAGAATTGTTGATTTTTATATGAAAAGGAATGGAATAGAATACCTTTTTGAAATTAAAACAGTTAAACCTAACATTGATGTATTTACTGCCTCAAAAAGGAAGCTTTTAGAATGGATAGCTAGGTTAAGAAGAAAAGCAGAAACAATTTTGGCTTTTCCGTATAACCCTTATCATCCTCAATCCTATATCAGATTTACTGAGCAAGGGTTGTTAGAACATGGAAAGGAATTATTAGTTGGAAAGGAATATTGGGATTTTCTCGGAGGAGAAAATACATATGAAGAACTTTTAGAAATTTTCGATCAGGTAGGTAAGTTTTACAAAGAAAAAATTTTGGAAAAAATTAAGGAAGTGGCAAAAACAAAATTTAAAGATTAAAATCATGAAAAAAATTGAAAAAATTAGGCATTCTTTGGCTCATATTTTGGCTTATGCTGTCCAAGAGCTTTATCCTGGGACTAAATTTGGTATTGGACCAGCGATCGAAAATGGCTTTTATTATGATTTTGATTTGCCAAAAAAGATTACTCAGGAGGATTTGCCAAAAATTGAGAAAAAAATGAGAGATTTAATTAAAGAAGGTATCAAGTTTAAGAAAAAAATTGTACCAAAGAAAGAAGCAGAAGAAATTTTCAAAGATCAACCTTATAAAATGGAATTAATTAAAGAAATTGAAGGGGAAAATGTTTCAATCTATGAAAGCGGAAAATTTTTAGATCTTTGTGCAGGTCCTCATGTGAAATCGACAAAGGAAATAGATCCTGATGCTTTTAAGTTAGTAAAAATTGCCGGAGCTTATTGGAAAGGAAATGAAAAAAATCCAATGCTAACAAGAATTTATGGAATTGCATTTGAGACAAAAGAGGAATTGGAAAATTATTTGAGAATTCAAGAGGAAATAGAAAAAAGGGATCATAGAATTTTGGGACAAAAATTAGAATTGTTTTTGTTCGATGAAGAAGTTGGAGCCGGTCTTCCAATTTGGATGCCAAAGGGAGCAATTTTGAGAAAGATAATTCAAGATTTTATTTTTGAGGAATTGAAAAAAGAGGGATACCAATGGGTAGTCACTCCCCACATTGGAAATTTGAATTTATGGAAAACTTCTGGCCATTGGGAATTGTACAGGGAAAATATGTACTCCCCTATTAAAATCGATGAAGAAGAATACATGCTAAAGCCAATGAATTGTCCTTTTCATGTAAAGGTTTATAAATCGAAAATTAGATCTTATAAGGATTTGCCAATAAAATATGCTGAATTTGGAACTGTTTATAGATACGAGAGGTCTGGAGTTTTGCATGGATTGACAAGGGTTAGGGGTTTCACTCAAGACGATGCCCATATTTTTTGTACTCCTGAGCAATTGGCAAGGGAAGTTGAAAAACTTTTAAAGCATGGATTGAAAATATTAAAAACCTTCGGCTTTAAAGAATACAGTATTTATTTAGCCACTAGACCTGAAAAATTTGCCGGAACTGAAAAAATGTGGAAGAAAGCGATGGCTGTTTTAAAGTATGTTTTGAAAAAAAGGAAATTAAAGTATCAAATAGATCCTGGCGGTGGAGTGTTCTACGGGCCAAAAATCGACATTAAAATCAAAGATTGTTTAGGAAGGGAATGGCAATGCACGACAATTCAGGTTGACTTCAATTTGCCAGAGAGGTTTGATTTAACTTATGTCGATAGGAAAGGAAAAAAGAGAAGGCCGATAATGATCCACAGAGCGCTTTTAGGATCGATAGAAAGATTTATTGGGGTTTTATTAGAGAATACTGGAGGGGCTTTGCCCCTTTGGTTGGCGCCAGAGCAAATTTGGATAATTCCGGTTGGTTCAAGGCATAAAAAATATGCAAGTGAAATAGGTTCTAGGTTAAAGGTTCTAGGTTTGAGGATCAAAATAAAGGATGAAAATGAAACTGTTTCAAAAAAGATCAGGGAAGGAGAAATTCAAAAAATTCCTTATATGTTGGTTGTCGGAGACAAAGAAATGAAATCAAAATCGGTAAGGATAAGACAAAGAAAAAAAGGAGATGTTGGAGAGATAAAATTGACAAAGTTCATTGAAAAATTGAAAATGGAAATTGAAAGGAAAAAATAAAGGTCGAAAAAATAAAATAAAAAATATGAAAAATTTTAAAGTATTAGCAGCCAGTTTCATTTTAGTTTTTGTTTTGGGAAGCATTGCCCTTGCCCAGGAGATTCCAGAGGTAATTCAAGATGAAAAAGTAGTAGCTAAAGATCTTGGAATTTCAGAGCCAAAAGTTTTGCCAGACAGCCCATTCTATTTTTTAAAAAATTGGGGAAGAGCGATTGGATTACTTTTTGCCTTTAACCCGGTAAAGAAAGCTGAATTGAGATTGAAAATTGCCAATGAAAAATTGATGGAGGCAAAAAAATTGGTTGAAATGAAAAAAGATCCAAAGTTGATAGAAAGGACTTTGAATGAATTCCAAAACGAAATTGGAAAGATTTCTCAAGAAAGTGGAGAAAATTTAAAAAAATTTTCAGAGAAATTAATCCATCAAGAAATTTTGCACCAAAAGATTTTGCAAAGATTGGAAAAGCAAGTTCCGCCAGAAGTTTATGAAAAAATAAAGGCGCAGAGAGAAAAGCATTTGGAAAGATTTGCCCAGGTGATGCAAAAAGTTGAGTCAAAAGAAAAGATTGCTGAGAGATTGGAAAATGAGTTGGGAAAGATAAAAGGATCGGAATTTAAAGAATTCAAAGATTTGGAGATTTTAGGTGAATTTGAAGAGAAAATGCCAGAGGAAGTAAAGAAAAGAATTGAGGAAAAGAAGGCAGAAATTGAAGAAAAATTTAGAGAAAAATTGGAAAAGTTACCTGATGAGGAAAGGGAAAAATTCAAAAGCTATTTGGATCAAATTTCGGGAGATAAGTTAGAGCACTTAGAAATTATTTCAAATTTAGAAGGCGAAGAAATTTCGGACAAATTGAGAGAGGCTCTGGAAAAGGCAAAAGAGAAAAAGATTGAAGGAGTTGAAAAAGAGGCGATTTCGGCAGATCAAGCCAGTTCTCAAATTAAAAAAGCAGAAGATGAAATTTCGAAGGCAGAAGGAATTGTCGGAACTTTATCAGAAGAAGAATACGGAGGGAAAGCAGCAAGAAAGCTTTTAGATTTGGCAAAGAAGCATTTAGAGGAAGCGAAAAAGGCATTCAATGAGAAAAAATACGGAAGGGCATTCGGATTATCAATGGCTTCCTATCATGAGGCATTGAATGCTGAAAGGATTGTCCAAAAAATTGAAGAAATAAAAAAATCTCCAGAGAAAATGAAAGAAAAGTTTGAAAAGCTTTATCCAGGAGTTGAATTACCAAAGGATGTGACAAAGTGTGAAATTCCTTTAATGAAAGAATGTCCAGAAGGAGAAGTTTTAAGAGTTGAAAAAGATGAAAATGGATGCCCAATTTTTAAATGCGAACTCCTTCCTAAATTGCCAAAACCGCCAGAGAAAATCGTTTGTCCGATGGTCTGGGATCCAGTTTGTGGAAAGGATGGAAACACATATTCGAATGAGTGCATGGCTAAGGCAGCCGGAGTGGAAGTTGATTACAAGGGAATGTGCAAGGAAAAAGTAATAGAATTAAAAGAATGTAAAACTCATGAAGATTGTCCACTATTATGCTTTTCGATAATACCGCCTGAAAAGTGCACAGTAAAATACTCTCGTTACAGGTGCTTTAGGGGCAAATGTATTATTTCGCAAGATTGCCAATCTGACGAACAGTGCAATAGTGTTCCTTGTGGTCCGGGAGGGGCTCCTTGCAATTTCCCGGGTCCATACAAATGCGTCGATGGAGTATGTATAATTAAAGAATATCACAAAGACCAATTGCCTAAGGAAATAATTCAAGAATTATTTCCGCCTCTCGAAGAGAAAATAGGAATAAAGGAAGGAGATTGGGTGAAATATTCAGTTCCTTCAATGACTTTGCCGGAGGGAAAAATAGTCGATTGGGTGAAAGTCGAAGTTAAAAAAATCGAAGGAGAAAAAATAACAGAATTGATTACTAATCATTATAAAGATGGTTCTACCGAAACAGAAACTAGAGTAATAGATATCTCAAAGGAAGTAGATTATGTTGCTTCTCCAAATTTAAAAGTTGGCGAGCAAAGAAAGAGTGCTCCTCCTGGAGGAGTTTTAACCGTAAAAAGAATTTTAACAAAGACTTATAAAGGTGCTGAAAGAGAAGTTGCTGAATTGGAGAACGATACCGGAACTCTTAAAGGATATTATGATATTAAAACTGGAATTTTAGTTGAAGAAGAATATGGCGTGCCTGAATTTGGAGTTGGAGTTCATTTAATTTTAGAATCAACAAACCTCTGGTGAAAAAAGATCAAACTGGATAGCTATAATACGATCTTTGGTTTTGGATACACCGATTAAAGCACCGTAAAATATTCAGCAGTTTCAATGAAATAACCCCGAAGGTAGAGTGGTAATTTGGAATCTCCAGCCAGGATGATTTTGAAAAAAATCGCTTATTTGATATAATTAAAATTATGAAAAAAATTCTTTTTTCACTATTCTTAATAGTTTTTTTGCTTCAATTTTTACTCCCAGTGGTTAATGCTCAAGGCCAAAATTATGTGGATTTTATTATTACTCCTACTACACCTAAATATGGCATCACTAACATTCTCGTTAAGAAAAAATGTTTTGAGTCAGATTGTTATGACACCGTCGAGGTAAATGATTATGGTTTTATACTTAAACCAGGGGAGCCTCTTCTTCCAATGAAAAATGTAATCCTTGCTATTCCTTATAATGCAGAAATTTCTTCAATAAAGGAAATTTCGAGAAAAGAAGAAATACTTACAGGTACTTACGATATCCAGCCCTGTCCGCCTATTGATTATTTGGGCTCTACTAGGGCTCAGTCAAAACCGCAAAAAAATATGACAATATATGGTAAGAATGAGTTTTATCCTTCTGTTAATTATGAAATTCAGGGTCCATATTTTTACAGAGGACAAAAAATAATACTAATCAAATTTTATCCCATACAATACAATCCAGTTACAAAAACGTTGAAAAAAATTAAAAATATTCATGTGCGAATATACTACAGCGAGAAGGGATTAAGAACCAATGTAAAAAGAGAAAGAGATACTCTTCTTGAAAATTTCATTTATAACTACAATCAGGCGCTTTCTAATGGCTGGGGGAAGAGAAAAATTGAAATGACAGCACCTCTTCGATCTCCAACTTTTGAAGAAGGAACAGCTCTTCCTCCTGGAAGTTCTTACGATTATGTTTTAATTACTGATGATTCTTTAGCAAACGCTGCTCAACCATTAGTCAATTGGAGAAATCAGCATGGAATTGCTGCTAGGCTCATTACAACATCTTATATTTATTCACACTACGGTGGCAGCAATAATGCTGAAAGGATTAGGAATTTTATCATAGATGCTTACAACAACTGGGGAATAAAGTATGTTGTTTTGGGTGGAGATGCTGAAATAATTCCAGCAGTTAATGTATGGCCGCCTTCAGTGTATATAATTACTTACAACACATATTCAGATTATTACTATGCAGGACTTGATGGAAACTGGGATACAAATGGGAATGGTGTTTTGGGAGAAATTTATGTAGAATTTCCTTTTCTTCCGCTACCAATTCCAGTAATAGTTGATGAGGCAGATTGGTTTCCGGAAGTTTATGTGGGAAGATTACCAGTGAGCAATTCAAACGAAATGTCCACGGTAGTCAATAAAATAATAAACTACGAAGCGAATTTCGAGAAAAGAGAAGATAATATGTTAATGTTAGCAGCGAAAGCTAATGATAATGATGATTGTGCTGATACAAAAGAATTCATAATAGCTACTGCGATTAATTCTCCTAGAATGCCTTCGCCATATTCAGTGACAAAATTATACGAAAGTCTTGGCAATTTAAGTATTGAAAATACAATTAACGAGCTTAATAAAGGTTATAAATTTGTTAATTATGCAGATCATGGAACTGAAACTGAATTAAATCTTGCTATAGATACCTCACACATTCAAAATCTTACAAATATAAATAATTTGCCATTTTTCTACGCTATGGCATGTCTTTCCGGCTGTTTTCTTTTAGATAGAATTCAAATTTTCACAGGAGTTCATGAGTATGATTTAAATTATGATTGTTTAGGCGAAAAGTTAATTACCGCTAATAATGGAGGAGTGGTAGGATATATCGGTGCTACGGTTCCGGTTCCTTATGTTCCCGGGAATATGCATGCAATGTCAAATGCTTTGGATGAAGAGTTTTGGTTTGAATTTTTCCCTGGTTATTTTTATATTCCATTTTTTAATATAACAACATACGGTGGAGGGTATTTCAATCCCGGAGATGCACTTTACGTAGCGAAAGTAAAATATGTACAAAATAGTGATATGAGCGATCAACGAAATAGATTGGTAGTACTAGCTTTCAATCTTTTAGGTGATCCAATAATTAATGTCTGTTTTTCAGGGTCTTCTGAATGTTATGAGAAAACACCGAATATAAAATGGTGTGATGGGAATACAAAGAAAGTTTGTGATTCAAATTGCCAGTATTCTTATCAAAATTGTAGAACGGATGCTTATGATACAGACGGGGGTCTGAATTATCTAGTAAGAGGAACTTGTTATGATTACGATGGTTGCAATCCAAGCACTGGGGATTGTAAAGTTACTACTTTTGCTGATTATTGTTCCTCTGATTATGTCATAGAATATTTTGTTTCTGGTTCTTTTTGTTCTGCTACCAGTTATAATTGTAAAAATTACGGGAGTTATTATACTTGTTCAGGAGGAGTATGTACTAGTGGAGGAGGTGGTGGTTGTCCAATCTTAAAAGTTTGGAATGGAGAAAATTTTCTTGAGTTAGGAAAATTGGATATTCATTCTAAAAAGGGAATAGATAAAATCCTAGAAAAGGAAGTAGAAATGGAACCCTTTGAAAAAGGAAAATATAAAATAATTTTGAAAGAGGCTTCATATTTGTCTCTTATTGGGAGCGGAAGCGAAATAGATTCAATTAGATTGCTCGATGAAGAAGGAAAAGAATGTAAATTAGTTTCAGCAATTCATTCAAAAGAAGGAGAAGTTCTTTCTTTATTAAGAAATAGTGATGATAAGAAGATTCAACTAAAACCAGATCAAGAATTATTCTTAACTTTTGAAGATTGTTCAGGAAGAAAATTTAGATTTATTATAGAGGGTGAGAACTGGAGACCTCCGTTTTTAAAAGTAAGAGGTCCAGCTGAGTTTTTTGCTGCAATCGGGAAAAATATTACTGAATCAATCAGAAAAATGCTCTCTTCTATTTCAGATTTCTTTAAATAAAAGTGAGGTATTATAACCAGAAAAGTCTCCGCTTTTTGTTTCATAATAAAAATTATGAAATATTTCATTTTTACTTTTGGTTGCCAGATGAATAAATCTGACAGTGAAAGAATTGCCACAGTTTTAGAAAAAATGGGTTATCAAAAAGCTTCGAAAGAAAATGAGGCTGATTTAATATTGTTCAATATGTGCTCAGTTAGGCAATCGGCGGTCGATAGGGTTTATGGATTGGCGCAAAAATTCAAAAAACTTCGGACTTTTAACGTCGAACTCAAAACAGTTTTAACAGGTTGTGTTTCAAAGAGGGATTTTTTAAAATTCAAAAATTTTTTTGATTTCATTTTGCCAATTAAAACCCTAAATTTTTGGCCAGAAATTTTGAAAAGAGAGAGCTTTCATTTTCTTCCAGATCAAAGAGAGAAAAATTTCGTTGATAAATTTGGTTGCCAATATTTAAAGATAAAACCAAAATATGAGAAAAATTTTTCAGTTTTTATTCCAATCTCAACAGGTTGCAATAACTTTTGCTCTTTTTGCATTGTCCCTTTTGTCAGAGGTCCTTTGATTTGCAGAGATCATCAAGAAATTTTAGAAGAAGCAAAAGAGGCGGTAAAAAATGGAGCGAAGGAAATTTGGTTTTTGGGACAAAATGTCAACGATTATAAATCTCCTTCAGACTCTTCGATAAATTTTGCAAAGATTTTGAAAATGGCAAACGAAATTGAAGGAGATTTTTGGATTAGATTCACCAGTCCTCATCCAAAAAATTTCTCTGATGAATTGATAGAAACTATGGCAAAGTGTCAAAAAGTAACTCCCTATTTGAATTTGCCAGTTCAATCAGGAGATGATGAAATTTTAAAAAAAATGAACAGGCCTTATACGGTTTTGCAATACAAAAATTTAGTTAAAAAAATTAGGGCGGCTTTTAAAAAATACAGAAAGGGATTAGAAAAAGAAGTTGCGATTTCAACCGATGTTATCGTTGGATTTCCAGGAGAAACGGAAAAGCAATTTCAAAACACGGTCAAACTATTCAAAGAAATAAAATTTGACATGGCTTATATTGCTCAGTACTCCCCTCGCCCAGGAACAGCGGCTGAGAAAATGGGAGATAATGTTCCGAGAAAAGAGAAAGAAAGAAGATGGAAAATTTTAACTGAGATTTTAAAGAAAACTGCATTAGAAAAAAATAAAAAATTCATCGGAAAAGAAATTGAGGTTTTGCCAGAGGAATTTAAAGATGGATTTTTAATTGGAAAAAATCGCCATTACAAAACGGTGAAATTTAAAGGAAATAAAAATTTGATTGGAAAATTTGTAAAAGTAAAAATCATCGATGCTTTACCCTGGGGATTAAAGGGAATTTTAGTATAAAAAATCCTTTATATATTAAAAAAGGCCTTAGTTTTGAAACTAAGGCTTTTCGATTTAAGGAACTATAGAGAAAAGGGTTGGTGTAGATATTTTCTTAAGTTTAGAACTTCGATTGTCAAATGAAACTTAAGAGATAAGTTGTCGCAATCTATTTTAGTCTGCATGGACCGCCACCACCGCCACCACGACCTCTGCGATAATATACATTTAATTGAAGACTATGTGTATTGAGTTTATCTTGAACAATTTGATAGGTCTGGAGTGTAGCAACAAAATTGTCAAAATTAATCACAGCAATGCAACCTTTGAACTCCTGGTAGTAAGGATGTATATAGAAACCCGAACGTCCATAAGTATTTGTCGTAGGGTCTGGTTCTAAGTAATACCAATTGGGATGATCAGATTTAGCACCTCTTTGCCAAACCCACCATATCCCATGAGGTATTGGACCTACATCTTTAATACTCTCATTTGCTGGATAATTATCGCCAGAGCGTGCCTCCCATTGACCCCCTAGGACCATGCGTAGGACGGATCCTTCCCTTTTCACAAGAAATAGTGTTAAATATCCATTTTTACCAGGAGTTGGTATAGTAAAGATCAGCCAAGCGTCTATGAAATCAGAGCTTTCATTTAGTGTAGCACTAGTGTTTGAGGAAATGGCATCAGTCGGGATTAAAATTAACGAAATTATTAGAATCAATGCCGCAGCTATCGAAACATTCTTTTCCCTCATTTCTCATTCCTCCTTTTTTCTTTTTTCAGTTCTTTTCATCCTTATTGTCAAAGAACTTATATAATAATAGCAGAAATGATAAGTTGTGTCAAATTTATTTGGTAAATAAAAAAATCGAAGTTCTGCCCGAGGATTGAAGGAAGTTTTGATATAAAAAATACTTAAAGCTGGCTTTTGACCAGCTTTGAAAAAGGGTACCTTCTCCTTTCTCAATTTTTGATGGCATTTCAGACATTCTCTGAGACTAACAATGCCAGGGCTGCAGCGACAAAAGCAACCACGGCAAAGACTAAAATATAAAATCCCTGCCAAAGCAAATCTACGGAACTCTGAAAAATTCCAGATTCTTTCATTTGCATTGTCATTATGGCGAAGAAATAGTAGCAAGGCATTAAAATAGCCAAAGACAAACCGATGGTTGCTAAAATATAGCCTGCTATTTTTCCCATTCTTATCCCTCCTTTTTATTCACAACCCTTATCATTGACTCAAAGGGCTGTTTAAATAATAACATAAAATTATAAATTTTGTCAAGAAAACAAAAAAACGCCCAAAGCAAGAAGCTAAGGGCAGAAAAAGGGGAATTGGTCAGAGGAAATTATTTCCTCTTCATCTTGAAGTCTAACTTATCTAGCTTTCCGAATTAGTCTTATCACTATTACAATAGCCGTTGAAAACATTAGTCCAACAAAAGCTGATGCCATAGCTAATCCAAAGCTTGGGTAATCTGGTATAGCTATGAAACCAAGGATGAAGGAGCCTAAAGTTGTGCAAATTATTACAACCAATTCTGGGATGGCTTTGTATTTCCATGCTACTATGCCAGCTATTATCATGACTATTAGAATATAGAGGATGGGCGTTAGCAAGAAAGGTTCTGGTTCAGGTGATGGCATCGGTGTTGGTTCTTGCGCCAGTTGAAGTATTGCTGTGAGCATTATTATCACCACACGTAAGCCAATCTTCCAGGTCCGCCTCTTCTATAGTAGAGGTCTCCTCCGTTACCTGTGTATGATGGATCGAACCTTGCTAGGGCTACACAGTCAAAGTCTATTAGAAGGTATATTGGGTTGTCGGTATATGTGTAGTAGAAGTTTATCCACCAGTATTTGAAGGTGTAGCCAGATGGCGGGTTTGCTGTTAACGCTATTATAGCATTTTCTGGGACCAAGAGAGCGTCTTCGATGACTATTGTGTTCCAGCACGACATATAAGTGTAGCCGGTGATGACTAGGCAGTATTGGTAGCTGAAGGCACATTGGTCTTGGAGGTTTCCATAGGTTGGAATGAACCACCATAAACCGCCTGTTAGGGATGGGTCAAAGATGACTGCACATTGGGCAATACCGTTTTCATCAGTAGAGTATGAACCAAGATAGAAGACGCTGTAATTGGGGTCCACGAGGTAGAAGTTTACGGCAACGTTGGAGAGAGGATTTCCGTTTTCAGCGACATAAGCGAAAAAGTAGACTAGCGAGTATTCGCTGGCATGCCAACCGTAGAAGTTTTCGCCGAACCCACTTATGCACATGTATTTTACTGTCTGGTATGTGTTGTCTGTGTAGGCAACTGTGAATATGAAACCGTCGATTGATGTGCCGGCTTTCGGATTCCTAATCGTTATATTTGACGGAGTCTCCACTTCTTGTGGTTCAACAGTTAGCGGTTTTGCTTCAGCACCCGGCGGATCAACGTAGCACCAGTAAACTGCTTCCTTTGAATCAAGGGAGCAAACAAAGATCCAGTGACTATACCATGCTGCCCATCCGTACATATAGCAGTATGGTTTCTTTCCGGCGGGAACTCTGATGCCTACGGCAGCTTCAGTGTAGTCTGAGAACACCCAGTAAGCCCATAATGCAACTGGACCTATACCAGTGCTTCCGGAATATGTCCAGCGTATGCGTAGCCACCCGTCTTTCTTGTCACGTGAGTAACTTATCCAGTATGCTGGAAGCTTAACATTTAGGCTTATGCCTTTATAGGAGAAGGAGCCTACGCCTTCCCCCCATCTGAAACCGGCTTCCGGCTTATGGTTTGTTGGAATTTCGTCGCACCAGTCTGGGAAGAAAAGCTGAATGTCTGCGAACAAAATGCCTTTCCAGAAATCACCCCTGGAATAGATGTTTTCGAGAGTGGCTTTAACAGCATAATAGTCATAGTTTGGGTCTATTTCTCCAGTATCCTTGTATAAGCCGATGGATATTCTGAGTTTCTTACCCGACTTAGCATCGCTGTCGATGGTTTCATAGGACATGGGTGTGACGATTCCTTCAGTTGATGCACTTCCAGCCCATTCGTATTCAACTGGGTTTTCTTGGATAACAGTGGAGTTTGCGTTCACTTTGAAGTTTGCAAGAATGTTCTTGTATAAGGTTTGATTTCCGTCTGCTTGAGAAATCAGCTCAGTTAAAGACTCGTTGAAGTATATTATTTGTGGTGGCTCCTCAAAAATCGGAAGAGGCGGCGGACTCTTTAAGCTAGAAATATTCTGATAAATTTCATCCGTGGCGTATCGGGCAACCGATGGCGGAAGTGATTTTTGTAGCGCCGTTTCAGAAGTCGATGGCATACCGATAAAAACAGTTGAAAAAATCAAAACAGCAATCAGAGAGAGTGTCATTCTCCAATTTCCAAAACCTTTTTCCATTTCCGTTCCTCCTTTTCTTTCCGTCTTTTCTCGCAGGGCGGTATTCCTCCATTTTGGAAGAAATTTTCCCTCCTTCACCGCCTGCTGGTTCTTTTCATCCAGATTGAATTGTCAAAGAACCTACTTCATTAATAACATAATTAAAAAATCTGTCAAGAGCTAAATAATTTTTGCTTATTTTAAATTCAAATCTATAATTAAATAATGCGAAAAAAATTGATTGTCATTTTAGGACCGACTGCTTCTGGAAAAACAGAATTGGCAATAAAATTGGCAAAAAAATTCAATGGGGAAATAGTTTCTGCTGATTCAAGGCAGGTTTACAAAGGAATGGACATTGGAACTGCAAAGCCAACAAAAAAAGAAATGAAAGGTATTCCTCATCATCTTTTGAATGTTGCTTCGCCAAAAAGGAAATTCACAGTCGCTCAATACCGAAAATTGGCTTTAAAGGCGATAGAGAAAATTCAAAAGAAAGGAAAAATTCCCTTTTTAGTTGGAGGGACGTGGTTTTACATTAGAGCTATTGTCGATGGTTTGGTAATTCCTGAAGTTCCACCAGATTGGAAATTGAGAAGGAAATTGGAAAAGAAATCACCAAAAGAACTTTATAAAATTTTGAAAAAATTAGATCCCAAAAGGGCAAAGACGATTGAAAAGGAAAATCCCAGAAGGTTAATCAGGGCAATAGAAATTTGCAAAAAAATTGGAAAGGTTCCCCCTTTAAAATTTAATCCTCTCCCCTATCCTGTTTTGATGATTGGAATAAAAAGAAAGAAAAAAGAATTGAAAGAAAGAATTAAAAAAAGGTTTTTTGAATGGCTAAAAAAAGGTTTGATTTTGGAAGTAATAAGATTGAGAAAAATGGGAGTTTCTTTCAAAAGAATTGAGGAGTTTGGAATGCATTATCGAGAAATTGCAAAATATTTAAAAGGAGAAATTTCAGAAAAAGAAATGATTGAAAACTCGATAAGGGAAATTCAAAACTATGCAAAAAAACAATTGAATTGGTTCAAAAAGGATAAAAGGGTAAAATGGGTGAAAGATTTAAGGGAAGCAGAAAAATTAGTTAAAAAATACCTAAAAAATTAGAGGGCGAAAATGCCCTTTTTCCAGAAAGATCGGAATCATCAATTTTCTAAGGGAAGAAAGGAGAGAAGGAGAAAAAACAAAAGAAATTAAATTTCATCCGATCTTTTTTCTGGAAGGTTCTATTTCATTTTATCTCTTTTAAAATCCTTGTCAAGATCTCTTTTGCAATTTTTGGGTTTGCCTTTCCTTTTGTTTTTCTCATTACTTGCCCTATTAAAAATTCAAGAGCGTTTTCTTTTCCCTTTTTAAAATCTAAAACTGCCTTTTGATTTTCTGAGATTACTTGATAAACGATTTTTTCAATTTCAGCCTCATCCGCAATCAAAACCAATCCTTTCTCTTCAATAATTTGAGAAGGGTCAGCACCAGTTTTGAACATTTCTTCTAGAACAATTTTGGCAATCTTTGATGAAATCTTTCCCTCATCGATTAATTCGATAAATTCGGCAAAATTTTCCGGAGTGATTAAAAAATCCTCTCCAGAAACAGAAGCTCCTTTTAAAAGTCCTAAAAGATCGGTTGTTAAATAATTTGTCGCAAGTTTTATCAATCTCAAAAGTTTTTCTTTTGGTAAATTTGGAGTAAATTCAGAAACAACTTTCTCAAAATATTCTCCAAAATCTTTATTTTTTACAAAAATTTCGATCGATTTTTCATCCAAATTGTATTCTTTTTTGAACCTTTCTCTTTTTTGCCTTGGAAGCTCAGGAATTTCTGCTCTAATTTCATCGACCATTTCTTGGGTGATTTCCAAAGGTGGCAAATCTGGTTCTGGAAAATATCTGTAATCTTGTGCCTCCTCTTTCTCTCTTTGAGAAAAGGTAATTTCTCTTGCAGGATCCCATCCCCTAGTTTCTTGGATCACTTTCTTTCCAGATTCTAAAATCTTTCTTTGTCTTTCGATTTCATATTCAAGAGCTTTTTCTACCGCCTTAAAGGAGTTTAGGTTTTTAATTTCAACTTTGGTTCCAAGAACTCCTTTTTTTGAACTCAAAGAAATATTCGCTTCGACTCTCATTTGCCCCTTTTCCATATCAGCATCGGAAACATCCAAATATCTCAAAATTAATTGCAACTCTTCAGCGAACTTTCTTGCTTCTTTTGGAGATTCGATATCTGGCTCTGTAACCAATTCCATCAAAGGGACACCAGCCCTGTTGAAATCAACTAAAGAGTAATCTTTCTCGTGAATTAATCTTCCAGTGTCTTCTTCCAAATGAACTCTTCTTATTCTGATTTTTTTTCCATCGATTTCTAAAAATCCATTTTTACAAATAGGAGTTGAATATTGAGAAATCTGGTATCCTTTCGGTAAATCAGGATAAAAATAATTTTTTCTTTCAAAAAAAGTATGTCTTGAAATTTCGCAATTTAGTGCCAAACCAGTTTTTATCGTTTTCCTTACCGCTTCTCGGTTAATCACAGGTAAAGTACCAGGATGTCCGAGACAAACAGGGCAAATGTTTATGTTTGGGTGTTTTTCATCGGGGTCGTTCTTACAAGAGCAAAACATTTTAGATCTCGTTTTTAACTCAATATGAATTTCTAAACCAATTTTTGGTATTAACTCCATATTAATTTTTTCCAATTTTTTAAATAATCCTTGAATTTTTTATCAAAAACTTCCTTGGAAGTAATTTTTTTAATTCCCAGGCTTAGCAATTTTGATTTGAGATCCAAAAATGCCTTTTCTTTGTTTTTCTCGCATGTTATTTTTTCTAACTCAAGAATCTTTCCGTAACCTTTCGTATCATCCAAAAAGATCTTTATTCCTTTCCAATCAAAGACCAATCTTTTCCTTTTCCAAATTGCTACCACTGGAAAACCAATTCTCTCTAAAATTTCTTTCATTTTTTCAAAATCTTCTTTTTTAAATTTTATCTCGATCTCCCCTCTAAAATCTTGATGGATTTTTCCGGATTTTAAAATCAAATAACTTGCCTTATCATTCTTTCTGATTCTCAACTTTTCACTTCCGCAGTAGACCGTCTCTTCATTGATTTCACCTTTGAACTTTGCAATTTTCTTTAATTTTTTAATTAAATTTTGGTATTGAGAAGGTGAAATAAAAGTTCTTATTTCAACTTCAATTCTTTTCATGCAATTTTTTTAATTCTTTCATTATCTCAACCCCTGAACTTGTGCCTATAATATCAGCTCCAGCCTTGATTGCACTTTTTAAATCTTTTAAAGTCCTGATTGAACCAGCAGCTTTTATTAAAAGGCCAGGGGCTCCCTTTCTCATTAGTTTTAGATGATAAAATTTTTCTTTTAATTCTCTATGTTCTAAGGGGTCTTTCTCAGTTGCAGTTTTAACGCAGATTGCTCCTGCTTTTTTTACTATTTGAGATGCCTTAATTATTTCTTTATCAGTTAAATAACCAGAGCCAATGATTACTTTAGTTGGCAAAATTTTGCAAATTTCTTTTAAATCCTTTAAAATTTTTTCCCATCTTTCGTGCTTTGCATCGACAATATTCATCACAACGTCTAATTCGTCAGCACCATCTTCTTTTGCTTTTTGGCACATTTTGATTCTCTTTTTATGCGGCGAATCTCCAATCGGAGGGTCGATTAGGGCAACCGTTTTAATTCCAGTCCCCTTCAATTCCTTTGCCACCAATTTCACCCATTCTAATCTCACGCAAACTCCCCTAAATCCATATTTTTTTGCCTCTTGGCAAGTTTTCAAAATATCTTCCTTTTTCGCCTTTTTGTTTATGTTTGTATGATCGATAATTTTTGCAATTTCTTTTATTTTTTCCATAGTTTTTTGAAGGTAATTTCCCTTATTTCCTTTGCTATTTCTCCAGGGGACCTTTCGCCATCGATTATAAAAACATTTTTGAATTTTTTTGCCAAAACCTCATAATTTTTCCAAACTTTCCTCAAAGTTTTTTCTTTTTCAAAAAGAGTGATCTCGAATCTATCCTTTTTTATCCTTTCGATGCACACTTTTGGCGAAACTTTCAAAAAGAAGGTTAAATCTGGCAAAATGAATTTTTTATTGATTTCGATTAACCAATCCAAATCTTTTATTTCTAAATTTCCGTAAGCCATCGTTGAGAAAAAGTACCTGTCTGAAATTACGTTTATTCCCCTCTTTAAAAGAGGAATTACTTCTTTTTCTAAATGGTAGGCTCTATCAGCGCAAAACAAAAGCTGAAGACATTCAGCAGAAGATTTCCAATCATGAGTTAGCTGACTTTTGATTAATCCTCCGATTAAATAAGAGGTTGGTTCTTTTGTAATATGAGTTCTTTTTCCGATTTTGTTCAAATAATCAGCTAAAAGCTTAACTTGAGTTGAATTTCCCGCTCCATCTATAGAATCGAAAACAATGAATTTTCCTTTGTATGGATTTTTTATCATTATTTAATTTCTTCTTTTATTCTTTTTAGTTTCTCCAAATAAGTCTTAGTATCTTCGCTCACCCATTCTTGTGTGTTGATATATTTTATTCCCCCGTCTTCTTTTCTAATAACAACTCTTTCAATCCCTGCATTGATCAAAATTCTTCTGCAACGCAAACAGGGAATTGCCTCGACTAATTTTCCTTCTCTATCCACTCCAGCTATATAAAGACTACCACCTAAAACATTGCTTCCGTTTCTGGCCGCGTTAACAACAGCATTTTCTTCAGCATGAACTCCTGGGCAATCTTCGTAAGCAATTCCATGAGGTAAATTTTGAAGATCTTTAATGCAACCTACCTCAAAACAATTTATTACTCCCCTAGCTGGGCCATTATAACCAGTAGAAATTATGGCATCGTTTTTAACAATGACTGCTCCGTATTTCCTTCTAATGCATGGAGATCTTTGAGCTACTGTTTTTGCGATTTCCAAATAATATTCATCTTTTGGTGGCCTCATATTTAAATTTGCAATTTACAATCTTCAATCTACAATTTCTATACCCATATTTTTTGCCTGACCTTCGATGATTTTCATTGCCTTTTCAATATCGGTAGTGTTTAAATCTGGAAGTTTTTCTTCAGCTATTTTTCTCAATTGTTCTCTTGTTATTTTCCCAACTACTTTTTTCCCTGGTTCTCCAGAGCCTTTTTCAATTCCGGCAGCTTTCTTCAAAAGTTCAGCAGTCGGAGGCCTTTTTATTTCAATATCAAAGCTCCTGTCTTCATAAATTGTCACTCTGACAGGAATTGTCCAGCCTGCCTTATCTTTTGTTGCCTGATTGAATTTATCGCAAAACTCTTTAATGTTTATTCCATGAGGGGCTAAAGCAGGACCGACTGGAGGAGCTGGAGTTGCTTGGCCTGCAGGAATTTGAAGCCTTACCACTGCTTTTACTTTTTTCATAATTTTTTGATTTGAAGAGAATCTAATTCAACAGGTGTATCTCTCCCAAAAAGGTTTATCATGACTTTCACTTTTCCTCTCTCTTCGTCAATTTCTGCGACCTTTCCATCAAAATCCTTAAATGGACCATCGATGATTTTGACCAAGTCTCCAACTTTAACCTCGATTTTGTATTGCGGTTCTTTAACCTCGATTCTCTTTAACAATTCTTTCATTTCTTCATCAGAAACCGGAATTGGAGTTGTCCCAGAACCGACAAAACCGGTAACGTTTGGGGTGTTCCTCACTACATACCAAGAGTCATCTGTAACTATCATTTCAACAAAAACATATCCAGGGTAAATTTTCTCTTCTACTATTTCTTTCTTTCCTCCCCTAATTTTTATCTTCTTTTCTTTTGGAACCAGAACGTTAAAAATCTTGTCTTCCATTCCTAAAGACTCGATCCTTTGTTTTAAATTCCTGGCTACTGCATCTTCATAACCTGAATAGGTATGAATCACATACCATCTTCTTTCTTTTGGTAATTTTTGTTTTGGCATGGTTTTATTTTAGAATAAATTTTTGTAAAAAGGAGGAAAAAAGATAATCTAAACCTCCAAGGTAGATGGCTACCACTAACGAAATTATAATCACAATTAAAGTGTATTGTAAAGTCTCTCTCAGTGTTGGCCACTTAACTTTTTTCAATTCTATTCTCGATTCTCTCAAAAATTTTGAAATTTTTTTAAAAAACTCCATGATCAAATGTCCAAATTTTTTACTTTTTTTGCGAAATTATGAATAAACCTTTTTCTCGGCAAAACATCTTTACCCATCAAAATATCAAAGGTTTTATCGGCTTCCTTTGCATCTTCTATTTTGACTTTTATTAAAACTCTCTTTTCAGGATTCATTGTCGTTTCCCAAAGTTCTTCAGGGTTCATCTCTCCAAGACCCTTGTATCTTTGGATCGAAATTGAAGATTTTTTCAATTCTTTCAAAATTTTATCTTTTTCTTCTTCAGAATAGGCATACCTCACTTCCTTTCCTGCCTGGATTTTATAAAGCGGAGGTTTTGCAATGTAAAGATATCCTCTTTCTATTACTGGCCTGAAATATCTGTAAAACAAAGTCAAAAGCAAAGTTTTAATGTGATTTCCATCCACATCGGCATCGCAGGCAATAATAATTCTATGATATCTTATTTTTTCAATGTCAAAATCCTCGGCAATAGCAGTTCCCAAGGCAATTATTAAAGACCTAATTTCCTTTGAAGCTAAAATCTTATCAAGTCTTGCTCTTTCAACGTTTAAAATTTTTCCCCTCAATGGCAAAATTGCTTGAAAGTGCCTATCTCTTGCTTGTCTAGAAGATCCTCCAGCCGATTCTCCTTCAACGATGAAAAGCTCTGCTTCTTCTGGATTTTTGGTGGTACAATCTGCAAGTTTTCCAGGTAGAGATAACCCCTCGAGTATCCCTTTTCTCAACACTGTTTCTCTAGCAGCTTTAGCAGCCTTTCTTGCCTTTTGGGCTAAAATACATTTTTGTAAAATCGCTCTAGCATCCGAAGGGTTTTTCTCAAAGAAATCTAAAATTGCTTCAGAAACTACAGCTTCTACAGCAACTTTTGCTTCGGGATTTCCCAATTTTGACTTTGTTTGACCTTCAAACTGAGGATTTTCAATTTTTACAGAAACCACAGCAGTCAATCCTTCTCTAATATCTTCTCCGGTCAGATTTTCATCATCCTCTTTTAAAAGCCCATTTTTTCTGGCATATTCATTGAAAGTTTTTGTTAGGGCTGTTCTAAAACCTGTTAGATGAGTTCCTCCCTGTGGATTGAAAACATTGTTCGCGAATGCTTCCTCATAGCTCTCGTATTCATCAGTGTAACAAAAGGCTGCCTCTACTAAAATTCCATTCTTTTGACCTGAGCAGTAAAAAATGTTTTTCATTATCCTTTCTTGGCCAGAAACTAAGTATTTCAAATAAGAAAGAATCCCTCCTTCAAAATAGAAAGTGTAGTTTTCTGGTGGTTTAACCCTTTGATCTGAAAATATTATTTTTAACCCTTTATTCAAAAATGCTTGCTGCCTCAAGAAATCCAAAATTTTATCTCTATCAAACCTTATTTCTTTGAAAATCTCTGGATCTGGTTCAAAAATTACTGTAGTTCCTCTCTTTTTCGTTTTTCCAACTTTTGTCACTTTTGTCGTCGGTTTTCCCCTCGAATATTCTTGATAATACTCATATCCATCCCTAAAGACTTGAACTTTCATGTACTTTGAAAGTGCGCAAACTGCAGAAATTCCAACTCCATGTAAACCGCCAGTGCAAACATAAACTTTCCCACCAAATTTTGCTCCAGCATGCAATGTAGTAACGATGGTTTCTAGAGCTGATTTTTTCGTTTGGGGATGAATGTCAACAGGAATTCCTCTTCCATTATCTTCAACTTTTACTCTATTTCTTGACAAAAGCGTAACCTTTATTTCATCGCAATAACCCATTATTGCCTCATCGATACTATTGAAAACGATTTCTTTTAATAAATGATGAACGCCCTCTATTCCAGTCGAGCCAATATACATTGCTGGCCTCATTCTCACAGGCTCCAATCCAGATAAAATCTGGATATCTTTTGCTGTATATTCTCCTGGTTTTGGTTGTTTTCTCATTTTTTTCTAACTTCCCAATCTGGTTTTTTTTCTAAATTTTCAACAATTTTTTGAAATGCATTTTCGACCTCTTTTGGCAAAATTGCCCTGTCTTTTAATTGAAAGATTATGTGAAATGCCAGGCTCTTTCTATCTTCTTCTAATTCTTCATAAATATCGAAAAGATCGATGTCCCTTATTAATTTCCCAGCAGTTTCTTCAATAACATTCATCACATCCTCAACCAAAACATCCTTTGGAACTAAAACAGAAATATCCCTGACAACGGCTGGATAAATAGAAAATGGCTCGTATTCGTGTTCTTCGGTTGCTAAATTTGCCAATTTTTCAAAATCTATATCGAAAGCAACGATTTTATCTTTGATTTTGTACTTTTCAAGGATTTTTCTTGAAATTTCTCCTAAAAACCCAACTTCCTCTCCATCTATTTTTATTTCTGCAGATTTTTTTATTTGCCAAATTGAAATTTTACTTTCTTCAGGTGACGGTTCGTGGAAATCAAAATAAAAGTTTGAAATTCCCATTCTTTTTAAAAGAGTATCGATTATTCCTTTGAGCTCAAAAAATCTCTCCCCGGTGATAAGACCTGCCAGAGCTTTTTTCTCTTTTTTGTTTTTAAAAATTTTTCCGATTTCAAAAATTTTTATCTCTTTAAATTCATTCTGATTTTTTTGAACATCTTTAATCAAACCTGGAATCAAAGACGGTCTCAAAAACTGATAGAATGCTGAGGCAGGGTTTTCAATTTCAATCGCTTCTTCTTCAAAACCAAAATTTTCGATGTCTTCTTTAGATAAAAACGAATAGTTATAAACTTCAGTAAAACCAAGAGAGACTAAAACATCTTTCACAAAATTTTCCCAGAATATCTCTGGATTTTTCTTTGGAGGAACCAAAGCAGAAACTGGAAATTTATTCTCGATTCTATCGTAGCCATAAATCCTTCCGATTTCTTCTATCAAATCTTCCTGAATTAAAACATCTCTCCTAAAAGTTGGAACTTCAACTATCAACTTTTGATTTATTTTAAAACCCAAATTCTTTAAAATTTTCAAAATTTTTTCTTTTGGAATTTTTATCCCCAAAAGCGATTCAACTTTTTCAATTTCCAATTTTATTTTCTTTGGCAAAACTTTCTCTGGATAATAATCCAAAATTCCTTTTGCTACTTTCCCCCCACAAATTTTTGAAATCAAATAGGCAGCTCGATTTGCAGCAATCTCAGTCAAATTTGGATCTAAACCATGAGAAAACCTCATCGAAGCATCAGTTTTTAGATCCAATTTTATCGAACCTCTACGAATTGCTACTGGATCGAAATTTGCACTTTCTAAAAGGATGATTTTTGTTTTTTCTGAAATTCCAGTTTCCTTTCCTCCTTTTATACCTGCAATCGCGATTGGCTTTTTTGAATCTGCAATCACTAAAATTTCTTTGCCCAAATTGTATTCTTCATCATCCAAGGTCAAAATTTTTTCTCCTTTTTTCGCAAACCTTACGATTATTTTTCTTTTTTCGATTTTTTCAAAGTCGAAAGCATGAAGGGGTTGGCCAAGCTCAAGCATTACGTAATTTGCAATATCGACAACATTGTTTATTGGCTTTATTCCGCAACTTTCCAATCTCTCTTTGACCCAATCAGGAGATTCACCAACTTTAACATCAAAAATCAACCTTACGCTATACCTTTTACATCCAGAAATTACTTTTATGGAGGCAAAATTTTCTATCTTCAAATTTTTATCCTCTTTTAATTGCCACTTTTCCTCTTTAAGCTTAAAACCTAAAATTGCTGAAATCTCTCTTGCGATTCCAAAATGAGAATAACAATCAGTTCTATTTGGCAAAACATCAATATCCAAAATGAAATCTTTACCTAGCCTTTCAATACCTTCTACTTCAAAAGAATGCAACGTTAAAACCTCAGCTAACCTTTCTGGGTTTGGTAGTTTTTTATTAAAAAAAGATTGTAGCCAATTGAAAGAAAATTTCATGGTTAAAATTGATTCAAAAATCTCAAATCTCCTGAATTGAAAAGCCTTATATCCGGAATTTTATATTTGAGCATTGCCAATCTATTCATTCCAAAACCAAAAGCAAATCCCTGCCATTCCTTCGGATCGAGCTTGCAATTTTTAAAGACCTGAGGATGAACCATTCCTGCTCCACCAGATTCTACCCAACCTGAATTTTTACAGATTGAGCATCCTTCGCCTTTACAAAAAATGCAAGAAATATCTACTTCAAAGGATGGTTCAGTAAAAGGGAAATAAGAGGGCCTCAATCTGATTTTTACTTCTTTTCCAAAAAATCTTTTTACAAACTCTTCGATTATTGCTTTAAAATTTGCAACTGAAATGTCTTTTCCTACCATTAACCCCTCAAGTTGCCAAAAATCAATTTCATGAGAAGCATCTATTGCATCCAACCTAAAAACTCTTCCTGGAACGATTATTTTTAATGGTGGAAGGTTTTTTTCCATGTAACGAATTTGGACTGAGGAAGTATGGCTCCTCATCAATCCCCCATTTTTTAAATAAAAAGTTTTTCCTAAAGATAAAACGTCCCTTGCAGGATGGTCTGGGGGGATGTTTAATGCATCGAAATTGTGCCATTCATCTTCAATCTCAGGTCCTTCCACAACCTCAAAACCCATCGATTGGAAAATTTCTTCGATTTTTCTTCTTACTATAGTAATTGGGTGATAATGACCGATGGGAACTTTCTTTGGAGGAATTGTGATATCTATCCATTCTTTTTCTTCGGCTTCCCTTTCTGCTTTTTCTTTTAATTCTTTTGCTCTCTTTTCGAACTCCTCCATCAAACTTTCTTTTACCCTTCCAAACTTTTCCCCGAATACCTTTCTCTTCGATTTTGGCAATTTTGGAATAATTTTTGAAATTCTTTTTATCTCCCCATTCTTTCCGAAAACTTCTTTAAAAATTTCATCCAGTTCCTTCAAATTTTTTGCCTTTTTAATTTTCTTTTTTACTCTTTTTTCAAAAATTCCCAAGTTAATTTTTTTCATACAATTAATTTTAAAATAAAAAGGGTTAAAAATCAACCCTTGCCACGCTAAGCGTGATTACAACGGCGCTAAGCGCTGTGTCACGCTGAGCGTGATTGATAACGACGCTTAGCGTCGTGCCACGCTAAGCGTGGTTACAACGGCGCTAAGCGCCGTGAGCCGGCGGAGGGATTTGAACCCACGACCCACCGCTTACAAGGCGGTTGCTCTACCGCTGAGCTACGCCGGCTTCGCTCCGCTCTCCATAGGGGAGACACCCTAACGGGTTTCTTCCCTCCATGGCGCTCGGACATCTCTTTGAAAGAGATCGTCATCGCTGTCACCCCCTCTTCCTTATATCATTTTGCAATTTCACTTTTTAATTTCCTTTTTTATTTTTTCCCAATAGTCATCTGCTTTTTCTTTCTTTCTTTGTCTCTCTCTTAATTTTTTTAGCCAATTGAATGTTAAATTATCAATTTTCAAACTTAAAATTCTGATTCTAGCTATCCATTTTTGCAGGAAAATTTCGAAAGAAAAATTTTTAAATGGGTTCAATTGTTTGATTTTCTTTTTAAATTTTGAAATTATACTTTCTTTTGGAAATTCAAAAGCCAAAATCAAGGGAATTTTTCTGTAAAAAATGAAAATCATTCCCAGAAAACTAAGAATCCAAATTAAAAGGAAAATTAAATTTACTATCATATTTGAAACCTAGCAAACCTTTCGATTACTATGTTTTCATCAAACTTTGCAATATATTCTGAAATTAAATCTTTTATTTTTTTTGACTCATCTCTAATCCAATTTTGTTCCAAAAGAGGAATTTCTTCTGGATCGATGGCAGCAATTTGTAAACATAGTTCATGAGCTAACTTTTGAAACTCTGGATTTCTAGCAACAAAATCTGACTCACAGCGAAGCTCCAACAAAACTCCAATTTTCCTTCCAGGATGAATGTAAGCCTCTACTATCCCCTCTTTAGTTTCTTTTTCCTTTCTTTTTTTTGCCATTTCTCCGTATCTTTTCTTTAAAATCTCCTTTGCCTTTTCCAAATCTCCTTTTGCCTCCTCTATTGCCTTTTTACATTCTGAAATCGAAATTTCAGTTTCTTCTCTCAATTTTTTTATTTTTTCAATTAAACTCATTTTTGTTTAGCTTTTAAAATCACTTCTTTTACCTTTTCCAAAATGTATTTTACTGAAGAAATTGCATCGTCGTTTGCAGGAATTGGATAATCTGCTAAAGTTGGGTCTGCGTTAGTGTCTGAAATTGCAATTATCTTCACTCCTTTTTCCCTCGCTTCTTTTACTGCGAGTTTATCCTTTACCATATCGCAAATGAAAATCGCATCTGGCAATTTTTCCATATTCTTTATTCCTCCAAATTTCTTTTCCAATTTTTGAATTTTCTTTTCAATCTCTGCTCTCTCTTTCTTTGTATACTTTTCAAAAAATCCCTCTGCCTTTTTCTTTTCCAAATCTTTCAAATACTCTGCCCTCTTTTTAATTACTTCAAAATTTGTGAAAGTTCCTCCAAGCCATCTTTCGTTAACATAAGGATAACCCAATTCAGTAGCAATTTCTTTAACCAAATCTTTAATCTGAGGCTTTGTGCCTACGAATAAAATTACTTTGTTTTGCGAAACTAATTCTTGAATGAATTTCAATGCCTCTTCAAATTTTTGTTTTGTCTTTTCAAGATCGATTATGTGAACAGTATTCCTTACTCCAAAAATAAAGGGAAACATCTTTGGATGAACTTTAGATGTTTTATGTCCAAAATGAAGCCCGGCTTTTGCCATTTCCTCAACGTTTAAATTAAATGGATTTTCTTTTTCCATATCTTCTTTTTTATCATTTACTTGAAAAAAATTCAAGGACTTTGTATAATTGAAATCATGAAAAAAGGTATCCATCCAAAATATTATCCGGATGCGAAAGTAAAATGTGCCTGCGGCGCAGAATTTGAAGTAGGTTCTACAAAGCCATACATGGAAATTGAGGTTTGCTCAAGATGCCATCCGGCTTATACTGGAAAGGAAAAAATTGTTGAAACTGTAAGCGAGGTTAAAAAGTTTAAAGAAAGATTGAAGAAAATGAAAAAATGATAGAATCTGTAATCGTAGAAATTAGGGCGGGAGTCGGAGGGGAAGAAGCTGCCCTTTTTGCAAAAGACCTCTTTAGAATGTATTCAAAATTTGCCCAAAAAATGGGCTGGCAAATGAAAGTTTTGGATTTGAAAGAATCAGATTTGGGAGGAATAAAAGAGGTTGTTTTTGAATTGAAAGGAGAAAATGTTTATCAAAAAATGCAATGGGAAGGAGGAGTGCATCGAGTTCAGAGAATTCCAAAAACTGAAAAAGCAGGAAGGATTCATACTTCAACCGCAACAGTTGCAGTTTTAAGAAAACCAAAAGTTGAAGATAAAATTGAAATCAATCCAAAAGACTTAGAAATCGATTATTACAAAGCTTCAGGTCCTGGTGGTCAATACGTTAACAAAAGAATGACTGCTGTCAGAATTAAACATTTGCCAACTGGAATTGTTGTTACTTGCCAAACTGAAAGATCTTTACAACAAAACAAAGAATCTGCTTTGGAAATTTTAAAGGCAAAGCTTTTGGAGAAAAAGGAGATGGAAAATTTAGAAAAATTAACAAAAGAAAGAAGAGAACAAATTGGCTGGGCAAAAAGAGCAGAGAAAATTAGAACTTACAATTTCCAGCAAGATAGAGTTACAGATCATAGGATCAAAAAGAATTTTCATGACATTGAAGAAATAATGGATGGAAATTTAGAGAAAATAATTTTGGCTCTTGAAAAGTCATACTCTGCTCCAAAATCTTAATATCTTCTTCATAGCGGGAAGCAATTGCCATAACTGAATTTCCGTAAAAAGAATACGCTTTATTAGTGGTACCTGAAAAATAGATCATCGCCGCTTTCCATTCAGCATCATAAGTTCTCTTTGTCGCTCCAAAATCTGCTAAATAAAGTGCTGCTGCGACAAAAGCATCTTTTATATTCCAGGGATCTGCAGACCCTGTGATTTGTTTTACCCTATCTTTGTATTTTATCCAAGTTGAAGGAATAAATTGAGCAGGACCCATCGCTCCTCCCCAGCCGCCAATAGAGGGAATTGGGCAAGAAACTAAAGTATTAAAAGGATCTCTTCCTAGTTCTTTTGTTATATCCAAAAAATAAGGCACGTCTCGAGTTGGATTCATCACTCTATTAACTTTTTCTCCGCTGCTCACTCTTATTCCCTGCCCTGTTTTTGGATCTTTTAAAAAACACTGCCCAACATTTTTTCCAATGTTTGATTCTTGAGTCAAAACTGCCAACAAAAAAGCGGGTCTCACCCCAATTATTTTTTCAATCCATTTTGCCAATTCATAAGCTTCACCAAAAGTTGGAGCTTGGGGCACTCCGATTAATTCAAAAATTCTTGCCCTAATTTTTGCTGCCTCTTTTTCAATTTCTTTTTTCTCTGACAAAAGCTTTTGATACTGAGCCTCAGTTAATTTTGAAAGATTCTCTTTTTCTTTTTTCAAATTCTCACTCTCATTCTTTTGCAAAATTTGCATTTTTAAAACATTTTCCAAATTTTCTTTTTCCTTTTCCAAAACCATCTTCTGCTCTTCCAAGGATGACTTTAAATCTTTAACAACATTAAGCAAATCTTGAGTTTTTGAATTTAAAACTTCCAAGTATGTTAAATTATCAAAGAATCCTGAAAGGCTTTTTTCAGAGAGCAAAATTTCAACTAAAGATTTTTTATCCATTTCATAGACTGTTCTCAAAATTTCAGCCAGTTTTCTCTTTTGAGCTTCGATTTTTTGAGAAGTTTTTTCGATAGATTCTTCGGTATCTTTTATCTGCAAAGAAACATCCCTGATCATTATGTTGCTTTGCTCAATTTCAAGTTTTAATTTTTCAATTTTTTGCTTCAAAAGGGAAATTTGATTTTGAAGGGTCTTTTTTTCCTTTTCAGTTTTTTTGATATTTTCTTCGTACTTTTTTATTTCCTCTTCATATTTTTTCAACAAGGCTTCGCACTCTTCTCTTGTTTGGCAAGGAGGTTCTTCTTGAGAAAAAGTCTTAAAAACTGGGGTAAAAAGAAAAGTAAGGAGAAAGAAAATAAAAACTGACTTTAAAAATTTAGGCATCATTTTTGAGACGGTTTGTAAAAATCAATATGAATTATTTTTCCTTTAATTGGCTCTCTTTGGATTTCTTTGATTAAAACCTGATATTCCTTATCTTCAACTTTCAAAACAATCGGAGAATTTTTCTCTCTCAAAATCTTTTCCAATTCTTTTTCCTCAATCTCCAAATTCAAATTTTCAATTCCTGGTCCATACAAAACAGCAGGAATTTTCCCTTCTTTTAAAAGGGATTTTGCTTTCTTTCCGATTGCTTTTCTTATTCTCGCTTTCAAAACTTTCATTTTTCATTTTCTTATTTTGAATCTTTTTTCCAGTTTTTTAAGCTCCTCAACAATTCCCGTATATTCCAATTCTTCCATCGGAAGCATCGCCGCCCCATAAAATCCTTGCTTTCTAATCTCGATTGCTTTTTTTGCTGTCTCTCTTCTTACCTCATCCCAAAATGGATGATCAAAACAATCCACAGGCCCTGTCAACTTTCCATTTTTCATAGAAAATGCCAAACAAGATACTACTGGAGGTCCGTCAAAGAAAGAAATAGTTGAGTTTGCCTTAACTGGCATCAAAGGTCCAATGTGAGAACCTCTCATGAATCCTGAAACGTAATATCCCAGAGCGTAAGGCGCCAAAATTTCGCCGGTTGCTGGAAAATCCTTTTGGGCCCTAACTAGCATTACTGGATCGTCTTTTCCAACATACTTTCCTGCAATGTTGTGGAGCCTTGTAGTTGAAGCTGCGACAATTTGCTCACCCGTTGCTCTTGAAAAAATCGATTCAACAACAAACCTTCCAGGTTCTCTTAATAAAATTGCAATGTCATAAATTTCCTCTGGAGTAACTAATTCAATTACTTTATCTGCCTCGGTATAAGAAACATCCATTATCACGAATTTGAATCCCTTTTTCAAAGTTGGTGACAAAATTAAACCTGCGCAATACATTGGATCAGAGAAAGCCAAATACAACGGTAAATTAAAAGCTCCGGGTTCTGTTTTATCAGCCATGAAAAACAAAAATGGTTCTGCTTCTCTTTCTTCAATTTCCATTTCAGCAACTTGAGGCCCCATTCCCTTAACGTTTCCAGAAAAAGCAGAAACCAATAAATCCTGTCCTGCACCATAAAGCCCTTGAGATTTTGCAATCTCAGTAGCTTTCAACAAAGCATCGTAACAAAGTTTGTGAATTTCAGAATTTCCAACTCCTTTTTTATGAGTTGTCAAAATCGAAATATCATCTCCCGTGTGTCCAACATAATAATCGATAATCAATCCCTTTCCCTTCTTTTTTACCTCCTCCTCGACAGCTTCCAACATTTCCTCTGAAGGTTTAATATGTCCCCCAATCGAACCAACATCAGCTTTAATTACCGAAATCGTAATTTTTGCCATATTAAAAAATTTTCAAATTAATGACCTTTCTCTTTAATTATAGCAAAAAGAGAGAATTTTAAGTAGCAACCTTCCAGAAATTTTTGCGGTCGAGGAGAAGGAGGATAAGAGGGATTAAAAGAAAATAAAGTAAAAGATCAATGAAGAAATATTTCGTTATAACTTTTTCAACTTTGATAGGAAGTAAAAAATTTAATCCGAGCAGAAAAATATATAATAAAAAAATTCCAACATAGGCCCATTTTTTCTTTTTTTCAAGTTGAAAACCTAAGGAAAAAATAAATCCACCTATTAAGAAAATTAAAAAGGAAAGTTTTATAAGTAAAAGTTCTTTTTCCACAGACATAGGTCCGGCTGGTGTAATAAAAGCAAGAAAACCACCTATAAGATTTATGATCCCTATTACACTTATTATTATTCCCGTAACTTTAATCCACCAAGTAGCAATTTTTGTTTTTATTGAAAGGACTCTTTCCATAGATTTTTACTCTAAGAACTTAAAAGTGGAAAGCATCTGGTAAAATATTTTATCTAGTTTGCCTCCTTCTTCCATATCACTATCTTTAGAAAATTCATAAATAATTCCTCCTTTAGAAAAATAATAAATTATCTTTGGCGTTGTGCTCTCGGTATAAAAGCATTTAATACCTTTATTGTTATTTATTATCACTTCTTCTTTTTGAAAATTTTTAACAAATTCTTGTTTTTGAATTTTCTTTTCCATTTCTTCTACCCAATCTGATAAAACAAGATTTCCTTCGTTTTTGTAAAGAGTGATACGGGTTATTACTCCATGTGCGTAAAGAGAGGAACTCATTAACCCTTGTTTTATACTCTCTATTACATCTTTCTCTGAAAATATAATAATTAAATATTGATCCGCCACTTTTCCTTCCATTTCCAAAAAGCTAAAACCTTCAGGATACTTTATCTCAAACCCATATTCTTCATTCCTATAAGTCTTCCAATTGGCAGTTTCGTCTTCAACTTTTTTTGGTCTCTTTATTTCAGGAAATTGACTGATTGAAATTATTTCTTTATTAAAATATCTCATATAACTTGAAATTCCTCCGCCAACTATCACTGCTAAAATTACTACAATCAAAATATATTTCCAATTTGTTTTTCCTTGAATGAAAAATGGCATATTATTTTATTCTATAAAATTAACTAGCAACTTTCCAGAAATTTTTGCGGTCGAGCAGGAGAAGGATGAGAGGAATTAAAAAAACAGTCAGAAAAAAAATTGAAGAGTAAAAGAAAAAAGCAAAAACTATTCCTGAAACTGGGTCCTTTGGTAATTCTCCTTTTACTGCAAGAGTGAGGATATAGGAGACAATAATTGAGCTGCAAATTATTATTCCAGAAAGAACAATTACAATCCAATACCAGCCTAATTTCTTTTTTCTAAACAAAAGAAAACATGGAAAAAGCAAAATTGAAAAGAAAGCCAAAATATAAACCGTATGTAACTCTATGCCAAACAAAAGACTAAATCCTAATGTTGTAATAACTATTATCGCTATTATTGTTGTTATCCACCAGGCAGCAATTTTTGTTTTGATTGGAAGTTTTTCCATAAATTTAATTATTTATTCCAAAAACCTAAAAGTAGAAAGCATCTGGTTGAAAATTGATTCTATTTCTCCAGAAAAACAGCAAATACATAATTCACTTTCTACAGGGTTACCTCCTTCTAAAACAAAATTGAAAATTACTCTGTCACCACGGATATATATGTCTTTTTCACATCCTCCACAACAACCACTATACCACTGAACTCCCTCAATTCCATTAATAGAAACTGCTTTTCTGTATTTAGCATCAAAAACTGGACCAGAATCAGTTTCACGAAGTCCGTCAAGCCATTGATTAAGTTGAAGATTATTGGGATTATTATAAATATTAATATCAATTCTAATTATGTTAGTTGTGGATTTTTCGATTTTTTCATTTGTTTTAAATTCTACAGTTATTTCTGGTGAAAGAATTCTTATTTTAGCTAAACGATTAGTAACAACTTCTTCTTTAATACTAAAACCTTCAGGATACTTTATCTCAAACCCATACTCTTCATTCCTATAAGTCTTCCAATTGGCAGTTTCTTCTGTAACTTCTTTTGTTTTGATCTTAAATTCATTGGAATAAATTATTTTCACTATTTCATTATACTTTGAGGAAAAATTCTTAATCTCCTCTTCAAAAAAGATTGGGATAGCGAATTTATAAATTCCTTCTTCTTTCCAAGTTCTAATATATTCAAATGTTTTAGTTTCACTCGGTTGAATACATTCTT